>Ga0164318_10008054_pt1 | contig 10229 bp, 6 predicted proteins | sample GuaBasSedimGuay9_FD_113734 | JGI IMG/M metagenome (GOLD analysis project Ga0164318, IMG submission 113734) | Subseafloor sediment microbial communities from Guaymas Basin, Gulf of California, Mexico - Guay9, Core 4571-4, 0-3 cm | ecosystem: Environmental > Aquatic > Marine > Hydrothermal vents >...
CGAAAGCAGCCGGCCCGAACGTCTTTTAGTATTAAAGCGTATCAGACAAAACCTGATAAGATCCAGAAGAGATCTTTACGATCATCTAAAGCAGCAGATTGAACACCTTCAGCAGCTTCGGCTTCCCAAAACAATAAATCCTGATCTGTACGGCCCTGATGAAAGCGGACTTTTTCTGGTTTGTGAATACTTTGACGGCCAAAATCTTTTTGACTGGAGAAAAGAGAGAAATAGAGTCGATTTAAACGATTTTTTCAGCATTTCATGTTCTATCGTAAAAATTTTAGAGGGTATTCACAAGGCAGGTCATTTTCATAGCGGAATAAAGCCCAACAATATCCTTGTCAATCCGGGCACCCTCGATATCCGGCTGATCGATCTTGTCAGGGTGATTCATTTTAAGGATATCAGTCATTTTATTTATGATGACAGCTTCAGGGATAATACGCTGAACTATGTTTCTCCGGAACAGACAGGACGAATCAAACAGAGTGTAGATCATTTAACGGATTTTTATTCGCTCGGAATTGTCTTTTACGAGCTTTTAAATGGAGAGCCTCCTTTTGCATCAGATGATCCTCTGGAAATCATTCATTCCCACCTGGCTGAAGATCCGCCTCTTTTGCATCAAGCTAATCCAAAGATTCCTGAAACCATCAGCAGTATAGTCGCAAAGCTCATACGGAAAGAACCTGAAAGACGTTATCAGACCGCCAGCGGACTGCTTCTCGATCTCTTGCGCTGCCAGGATGAATACCTGAAAACAGGAAAAATCGAACCATTTACCCTGGGTCTTAAAGATTATATAAACCGCATAAATATACCATGCATCATGGTTGGAAGGGATAAGGAAAAATCAATGCTGCTGAAAGAACATGCCAGGTCAATTTCAGGTCCTTTCCGCTGCGTTATGATTTCAGGACTTCCGGGCATCGGCAAGACCCGGCTGATTCAGGAGCTCCAGTTGCCGATCGTTGCGTCCAAGAGCTATTTTACCCTGGGAAAATTCGACCAGTTCCAGAAAGATGTTCCATACAGTACCCTGATCCAGGCATTTTCATATCTTATAGCAACCTTTCTTACCGAAGATTCAAGCAGGATAACGCATAGGCGCGAAGACATAACCAGAGCTCTGGGACAAAACGGCAAACTGATTGCGGATCTGGTTCCGGAACTTGAGCTGATTACAGGCTCTTTTCCCAAGGTCTCCCCCCTGCCGCCTGCCGAAGCCCGCAGCCGGTTTAACCGGACAGTAGAAAAATTCATATCCTGTCTTGCCGATTATGATCATCCCCTTACGCTTTTTATAGATGATCTCCAGTGGTGTGATACCGCTTCCTTTGTAATTATTGAAAATATTTTCAATAATTACAAGGATTACCCCTATCTTTTTCTTCTGGGGGCTTATCGGCATAATGAAGTCGACGAGACTCATCCCTTGAGCCGAATACTTAAAAAAGTCAGAAAAACAGACATACCCCTGCTCGAACTTCGCTTGCATGAATTGAAATTAAATCATTCAAATGAAATGGTTGCCCATATCCTCAATACTTCTCCTCTGCGGACAGGCACATTGACTGAGATTGTATTTTCAATTTCAGAAGGAAACCCTCTTTATTTGAATGAAAGCCTTTCCTGGCTGCACAGGAAAAGACTTATCAATCCAGGAGAAGAGGGTGTCTGGCAATGGGATATTGAAAAGATCAAGAAACATCAGATTCCGGATACAATTGTGGCCTTATTTACAGACAAGATAAGAAGACTGCCGATAAAAACCGTAAAACTGCTTCAGATTGCAGCCTGTCTCGGAGCGAGCTTTAAGGCCCTTGACTTGAGCCTGATAACCGGCAAAGAGCTGGATCTTATTTATCAGGACTTATCTCCCGCATTTGAGCAGCGTGTATTGCTAAAAGGGACTTCACACCTTAGTTTCTTCCATGATCGAATTCAGGAAGCCGTTGATAAAACCCTTGATGATGAAAAGCTGCGCTATCTCCACTCATATATTGCCGAATCTTACATAAAAGCTGTCCCAAAAGGAACCGAACTGGAAACAGTCGATAATCTTTTTTCCATTGTCGAACATCTGAATAAGGGAAGGAAAGAGAAACCTGAAAATGCAATTCGTTATCGAGACGCAAAGCTTAACTATCATGCAGGGAAAAAGGCTGTCGACGCTCTTGCCCTTGAAGCGGCCAATCGTTTTTTTAAACAGTGCCGAATGCTTTTACCCGAAGATTCCTGGGATACGGATTATGAATTTACCTTTAATGTATATAAAAACCTTGCAAGAAGCGAGTTGACCCGGGGAAATCAGGAAGAATCAGAAGTTTTGCTCAATCTGCTCCTTGAGAAATCGATTACAGATCTCGACAGGGCCGAGTGTTTATATGAGCAGACAGCCGGTTTTTCTTCACTGGGCTATTTTGAAAATGCCATTGAAACCGCAAACCGGGGCCTTGCCTTCTTTGACAGAGCGATTCCGAAAGATGATGTTCTGGTTTTATCAAAGTGTGAAGAACTAATCAAAAAGATCCATACGGAAAATCCGGATGTCTGGAAGACAATTCTTGAAATGGAGCCCACAGATGATAGAGCGATTCAGATCGAACTCGCCATATACAGTGAACTTATTCCCGATTATTACCTTTCGGGAATGGTTTCTCAGCTTTTTCTTTCAGGTATTCAATCCACTCAAAACTGCCTTGCCGGAGGAATGGATGAATCGGTGATATATTCGTTCTGTATTATGGGACTTTATCTTCAGCAGCGAGGCAAATTTGAAATGTCGTTCAGGTATGAAGACCTGGCCGTTGCATTATCTGAAAGATATCCAAATACATTCGGCGCTACCAGAGGAATGAACGGAATCCTTTGGTGCAATGTTCACAATCGAAGCCGTCCGGAAGATATTATCGAATTATGCCTGGAGAACATACGGAGAGGGAAGACCTGCGGAGATCTTTACAACGGATGCCTTTCTTATGCCCCGCTGATATGGAATTTGATTACCAAGGGAGAGGATTTAAGCAAAACAAAAGAATATGTTTATGAATGCATAGAGTTTACCAGCAAATATAACCTTTCTCTGTCATCAGGGCTTGCGGAAGCGGTTTTAGCTGGATGGTGTGATGAGATGAACCCGGGCAGAACAGTGATATCTGTCAAGGAGATGGAGGATAAAATAGAGCAATGGATTCAGGATAAGCACGTTGTTTCAATCGGCTGTTACTATACATTAAAGGGCATCAGTCTCTATTATCTTGGCAGATATGACGATGCAGCTCTTTTTTTTGAAAAAGCCAGACCATATTTAAGAGGTCTGACTGACAACATACTGAACCGGCTCTGGTCTGTTTTTTATTTTTTAACTATACTGAGATGTGAGAAGAGAAAAGCTTCAACCAGTGAAGCAGAAGATCTGAAGAAAGAACTGGATCTCTGCATGGAAAGAGTTAAAATCTGGTCAAAGCACGGCCCGATTCTCAGACCTTATCTTGCGCTGATGATCGCTGAGAATGCCCGTTTTACCGACAGTCCTGTCAATAACTTTAAGGCGGCGAGGGCTCTCTATTTCGATGCCGTAGATACTGCGCACGAGCATGGTTACATCCTGCTCGAAGGCCATATTCATGAATGTTTAGGCGAACTGCTGGCGGCCAGAGGCCAAAGGCAGGCGCGGTTTCATATTCAAGAGGCGGCCTTGCTTTACGGCAGATGCCATGCAGAGCAGAAACTGATCCTTATCAACAACAACTACCCCCAATATCTTCTTTCAGATCAATGGGCACAAGCTATGCCGGTTCAAGAGCTTGATACTTCATATCTCATGAAGGCATCTCTTGCCATCTCGCAAGAACTCGATTTGAGCAAACTCTTAATAACAATAATAAAATCTGTGATGGAAAGGCAGGGGGCTTCAAGCGGGTATCTTTTTATGGAAACCGAAGGGGAGCTCTTTTTGAGAGCTGAAGGGATTAAGGGAAATATTCTCGATGTTGTATTAAAAAATGAACCATTTTCCGGTACCAGGGGATTGAGCCATGCCATTGTACGCTATGTTTATCGCACAAAAAAGACCGTGATTCTTGAAAATGCCATGGCTGGAGGATCTTTTGTCTTTGACGAAGATGTTCAGAAATTGAAAATCCGTTCTGTCTTGTGCCTGCCGATAATGAAACAGCAAGAGATGAAGGGAATTCTTTATCTTCAAAACAACATGATCAGCTCGATGTTTACAAAAGACCAGGTTGAGTTCACCAGTCTTTTAGCTTCCCAGGCAGCGGTTTCTCTGGAAAATGCCATACTGGTTGAGGAGTTGAAGAAGGTTGAAAGATAATCGCTGCAGAAAAATATTCTGTATACTCCAGGAGGTTGTAGGTTGTAAATCGTACAGGTCGTCTATATGAATTATATGAAAATGATGAATTTTGTATAGTGAATGATAAGGAACGGAGATGAGCTGTCCGGCTTCTCCAAATGCTTTTGCGTAAATTCTCGTAGCAGCTTGACTTTAGTAGTCTTTTATGTATAAACAAAATTTCTAATTATTCTACTGGAGAATACAAATGGATAATACTAAAGTAAAAAAGCAAGAGATACGGAATGATATTGCAAAAAAACTTGAAATTCTTTCAGATAGCGAATTGTTGGAAAGATACAAAAAGATTGAGGGCCGGCTTTTTGAATTAGCCAACTTTCAGGAAGCAAAAATCGCTTTGCTTTATATTAACAGAGGCTGCGAAGTTTCATCACAAGAAATAATCAGCAGGAGTCTTGCTATTAATCAGATTGTCGTGCTTCCGGTTTTTGACATAAAGAAATTTCGGATAACACTCTTTAAGATTGATAATCTTGATTCTGATACAAAAGTTGGTGCAACAGGTATAATTGAACCGGATAAAATCAAGTGCAAGGCAATACCGATTGAACGTTTAGACATCGCGATAATTCCAGGTGTTGCATTTGACGAAAAAGGAGGAAGAATCGGTTCCGGAGAAGGATATTACGACAGGCTTATTCCAAAGCTGCCGATTACCACAAGAAAAGTGGCGCTTGCCCTGGAAGATCAGATAATACAACAGGTGCCGATGGAATCACATGACCGTTATATGGATATAATCATTACTGAAAATAGAATCATCTATAAAATATAGTTCGTTGTTTGTAAAACTTTTTTTGAAAAATTCCCGGTTCATCGCGGATTAGCGTGATGCGTATATGAAAAGGGCTTAACGTCATTTTTGGCTTGACCCTGGCAAGCGGTGAAGCTTTAGCGCTATCCAGGTTTCCCGAAGCATCTGGATTCTTGGCTTTCGCAGGAATGACTGCCGCTTCTACGTTCAATGCTGATTTGTTCGATCACCTTGGCTCAAGCTCATTCCCTGATTAGGGAGAGGTTTTCACGTTAATCCGTGAAGAACCAAATTCTCTTTCGCCCGATGAGATCTTTGAAAAATGCTTAGGGCAGGCGCAGAGATCGGGCGAAAAGACCATAAATCAACGGTCTGAATGATGGCCTGAAGCTATGATGCCTAATTGGGGAAGTTATTTCGTCTCTGGTTTTATAGTTTCAATATCTTTTCCAATTTTTGCAGGTTTTCATATTCTCCTACCGCTATTACAGTATCTCCGGCCTCAATAATCGTTTTAGGCAAAGGATTGAACAGCATATTGCCATCCGGTTTTTTAATTGCAATTATTATCAGGTTAAACCGCTGTCTTATGCCTGAATCAAACAGACTGACATTTGCCATGCTGGAAGAAGGGCTGACGGGTATCTCTTCCATCTGAATATCTTTTCGCTTGTGTGTAAAAACAAAATCAACAAAATCCGTTACAGTAGGTCGAATCAGTTTCTGGGCCATACTAATCGCCCCCCTGTCATAGGGTGATTCCACCTGATTTGCTCCGGCTGCCAGTAATTTTGATTTAGATTCGTTTTGGCTCGCTCTGGCCATAATGTAAATATCAGAATTGAGCTGTCTTGCGGTCAGCACAAGAAAAACATTATTAATATCTGTAGAAAGCAAGGCGATAAGACCTTTTGCCCTTTGTATTCCCGCGGCTATAAGGTTTGACTCAATTTCCGCATCACCAGATATATATAATATATCATCTTTGTTCATTACCGGAATCAGTTGTGTGGATTTTTCTATAACGACCAGATCCAGATGATTTCCTTTGATGATTCGGCAAAGAACCCTTCCGATTCGACCATACCCGCAAACAATATAATGGTCTTTTAACCGGCTGATTTTTTTTTCCAATCGTCTCCTCCCAAATATTAACCTGATTCTTCCTTCAACCATGAACTGCACTACGCTGCTCGTTACATAAATAAAATAACTGGCTCCTAAGAAAATAAGTATGATGGTAAATATGCGGCCAAATTCGCTTATTTCATGAACTTCCTGGTATCCGACAGCCGCAATAGTAATAATGGTCATATAGACTGCATCAAAAAGGTTCCAGCCTTCAATCAGCATATACCCTATTGTGCCGATAACAACTATAAGCAGTGTTAATAAAATAGCTATTGTCAGCTGTCTGGTACTATCCATGAAGTTGCTCAAAAACGATTCTGTCCGTTCATCCTTATCTTGACGCAGACTTTAATGTTTGATAAAAATTCAGCCATGAAATATTTTGATAAATATAAACGCCGTCGTGAAGAAATGGTTCGCGTGCAGATTGAATCACGCGGAATAACCGATTTAAAAGTTCTTGAGGCCATGCGCAAGGTTCCAAGACACCTCTTTGTAAGCGAGGCCTTAATGGATCAGGCGTACGGTGATTTTCCTCTGCCCATAGGAGACCAGCAGACCATTTCACAGCCGTTCATAGTGGCTGAAATGACCCAGGCGCTGCAGCTCAAAGAAGAAGACAGGGTACTTGAAATAGGGACCGGATCAGGATATCAATCTGCAATTATAGCTGAAATTGCATTTCGCGTTTATACTGTTGAAAGAATACACTCACTATTTGTAAAGGCTCGTAAGCTTTTTGATAAACTCTGTTATCACAATATTGTAACAAGGTATTCGGACGGCACTGCAGGCTGGCAAGATGAAAGCCCTTTTGATGCCATTATCGTTACCGCCGGCGCACCTGAAATTCCGAATGTCCTGGTCAGTCAGCTTGCCGTTGGCGGACGAATGGTTATACCGGTCGGAGACCGGCATTCACAGAAATTAATAAGGCTTTATCGGGATCAGCAAGGCATCTGCAGAACAGATCTCGGCGGATGCAGATTTGTAAAGCTCATCGGAGAACATGGGTGGGGAGAAGATTGAATGCTCAGATCTCTTTATGACTGGGTTATTAACTGGGCAAAAACACCATATGGAACATGGGCATTATTTCTGCTCGCCTTTTGTGAATCCTCTTTTTTTCCTATACCGCCTGATGTTTTGCTTATCGCGCTTGCAGTAGCAATACCCCAAAAATCATTAAAATACGCTCTTATATGTTCATCTGGATCAATAATTGGAGGATGCTTTGGTTATATAATCGGATGGCAGTTTATGTCCGTTATTGGAAACAGAATTGTCGATTTTTACGGTTTAAGTTCAAAGATTGAATATATTGAATATCTTTTTAATAAATATGATGCATGGGCTGTCGGTATCGCCGGGTTTACTCCCATACCTTATAAAGTATTCACAATTTCCGCAGGAGCATTTAATATTAATTTTTGGATATTTGCTTCTGCTTCCGCAATCTCCAGGTCTGCGCGTTTTTTTATAATCGGAGGGCTTATATACTTATTCGGCCCTAAAATTCAAATGCTTATTGATCGATATTTTAATATTCTGGCAGTCTCTTTTACAGTTTTACTTGTTGCCGGCTTTGCACTTGTCAAGTATCTCTTCTGAAAGCTCTTGGCAAGAATTTCCGGCAATTCCAGTTCAGCCGGCAGTTTCAGAAGGTTGAATTTTACGGCAGCAAAAATAGTCTGAATTAACCGCATCTTGAAAATCCGCATGAATGACAAATAAGGCATCCCTCTTCATGGGACATCGGATTGTTGCATTCCGGGCATATAGACGTTGCCGACCCTTTTTCAACAAAGTCTGTTTCAGAGAGATTTTTCAGTACTTGAGCTATTGCATCCGGACATGAGAGCACCATATTTCCGCATTGCCATGAGGGAAAGGGACACCTTATGCCTGTGAGCTGTTTGACAATAGCATCAACCTTTACTCCTGACCGCAAAGCAAGTGATATCAGGCGTCCAGCGGCTTCTATCTGGGATGAAGCACAACCGCCGGTTTTCCCCATCTTGGCAAAAACTTCGCAGATTCCTTCCTGATCAGAATTTACTGTGACATACAACTTTCCACATCCTGTACTGATGCGTTCAGTAATCCCCTGGGTCCGTCTCGGCCTTGATCTTGGTGCAATTTTGACGGATTCTCTCCTTTTAATACCTGTATTTAGTACCTGATTTTCACGACTTCCATATCTGTATATGGTTATTCCTTTGCATCCTTTTTCGTATGCTGAAAGATATACTTTTTTTACGTCCTCGATCGTTGCGTCCGCCGGGAAATTGACGGTCTTTGAAACCGCATTGTCAGTATGTTTCTGAAAAGCAGCCTGGATCTCAAGATGCCACTTGGGAGAGATCTCGTGTGATGTTTTAAAAAGTTTCTTTACATGATCGGGAATCGTATCAACAAGCTGCAAAGAACCTTTTTGATCTATCTGTTTAGATAGCTCTTCTGTGTAAAATCCTTCTTTTTTCGCTATTTCTATAAAAAGCGGATGAATTTCGTAAAAAGATTTTCCGCTTAGCATACGTCTTATCTGCGTTACTGCAAATATTGGTTCTATGCCGCCGGAAGTCCCTGCAATTATACTGATGGTACCGGTTGGCGCAATTGTTGTGGTAGTGGCATTTCGCATATATGGAGTTGAATCATTGTCAAATATGCTTTCTTTGTAACAGGGAAAGTTTCCTCGTTTTTCAGCAAGGGCGGCCGAGGCTTTTCTGGATTCCTGTGCGATAAATGACATAACAGACTCAGCCTGGGACACGGCCTCCTCAGAACCGTAAGGTATTTTCAGCTTGATTAACATGTCTGCAAATCCCATTACGCCAAGACCTATTTTCCTGGTATCTTTGCTTATTGTTTCGATTTGCGGAAGCGGATATTTGTTAACATCTATTACATTATCAAGAAAGTGAACGGCATCATGAACGGTTTTTTTGAGTCTGTTTAAATTAAGTGCATTTTCAGATACCATTTTGGAAAGATTTATTGAACCGAGTGTGCATGATTCATAAGGAAGAAGCGGTTGTTCTCCACAAGGATTTGTGGCTTCTATGTTTCCTAAATGAGGTGTTGGGTTATCTTTGTTTATTCGATCTAAAAAAATAATTCCCGGCTCACCTGTTTGCCATGCAGAATTAACTATTAATTCAAATATTTTTTCGGATGAAACCCGTCATATACTCTTACCTGTTCGTGGATTGATAAGAACATAATCAGAATTATTTTTAAGGGAATCCATGAAATTTTGGGTAAGGGCCACTGAGATATTGAAATTATTTAACCGGGAAAGATCATTTTTTGACACAATAAAATCTTCAATATCGGGATGATCCACCCGTAAAATTCCCATGTTTGCACCTCTGCGGGTACCTCCCTGTTTGACTGTTTCTGCCGCTATATCAAAAACAGACATAAATGAAACAGGACCGCTTGAGATGCCCGCTGTTGATAACACGACATCATTTGCCGGACGAATTCGTGAAAAAGAAAACCCTGTTCCTCCGCCGCTTTTATGAATTATAGCGGTATTTCTCAATGTCTCAAAGATGCTTTCCAATGAATCATCAATGGGAAGTACAAAGCAGGCGGCTAACTGCCCCAAAGAACGTCCGGCATTCATAAGTGTTGGAGAATTTGGCAAAAACAGCATCCTGGTCATCAGCTTGAAGAATTTATCTTCAGTTTTGCCGACATCGGCATTTATATCAAAAATGGTGTCTGCTGCGGCAATACTTTTTGCCACCCTTGCAAAAAGCTCTTCCGGCGTTTCTATTATACTTCCACAACTGTCCTTTTTAAGATACCGCTTTTCCATAACAACTTTTGAATTGGGCTGCAGTGATATCTTCATAAAAATTTAGGCAAGGAGACTGCCTGCTTTACCTGCCTGCCGCAGGCAGGGAGGAATTGCCTGCCTCCAAATTTTTCTCTTGACATTTGCATATAAAG
>Ga0164318_10008055_pt1 | contig 10229 bp, 8 predicted proteins | sample GuaBasSedimGuay9_FD_113734 | JGI IMG/M metagenome (GOLD analysis project Ga0164318, IMG submission 113734) | Subseafloor sediment microbial communities from Guaymas Basin, Gulf of California, Mexico - Guay9, Core 4571-4, 0-3 cm | ecosystem: Environmental > Aquatic > Marine > Hydrothermal vents >...
GAAAATGAACAGCTTCAGGTAGGAATTCGCAGGGGAAAGAAAGAAAAATTTAACACAAAGTCACAAGGACACAAAGTTCAGAAAAGACAGAACTAAGGTTCAGAAGCGGGGAATGGCCAATCCCTGCTTTGTTTCTGCTAATCACAAATCACAAGTTACGAATCACGGCCCACAGAGTGGGCGTTGCGAGTGGGCGTGGGCGACGGAAAAAGAAGTAGGAGTAGGGGTTGGAGTAGGGGTAAGAAAAATCAGGGAGTTGGCTCTTCCCTGCCTTTTGTCACTCTTCACCCATCACTCATCACTCTTCACTCTGATTTTCCGCCGCCGGGTACGGTATTTTCTGGTACAATTAGACCGGATTCAATGGTAATTTTTTTAAGGAAGGTGAAATATGGATTTTCAATTGACCGAAGAACAACAGATGATGAAGGAAATGGCACACAAGTTTGCAGATAACCGGGTAAAGCCGGGGGCAGCAGAACGGGATCGGACACATGAATTTCCGGTGAATATTCTAAAAGAATGCGCCGAACTGGGGTTCATGGGTGTAACAGTGCCGGAAGAATGGGGCGGTGCCGGAATGGACTATCTGTCCTATGCCATTATGATGGAAGAAATTTCACGGGCATGTGCCTCCACAGGCGTTATTCTATCGGTAAACAATTCCCTTGTATGTGATCCATTAATGAAATTTGGAACCGATGCACAGAAAGAAAAATATGTAAAACCCCTCGCAATGGGTGAAAAGCTGGGCTGTTTCGCGTTGACAGAACCCGGAGCCGGGTCCGATGCAGGCGCAACTAAGACCACAGCAGTGAAAAATGGTGATCACTACATCATCAATGGCACCAAGATTTTTATCACCTGCGCCACACACGCGGATGTCTGCATCATGTTCGCTGTCACCGACAAATCCGCAGGCCACCACGGTATTTCCGCGTTCATTGTGGAAAAGGATTTTGAAGGCTACAATCTCGGTACAGTTGAAGACAAGCTGGGCATCAACGCCAGTGGCACGGCTGAACTCTACTTTGAAGACATGAAAGTACCGGCGGAAAACCTGCTGGGAGAAGAGGGACAGGGCTATAAAATCGCCCTTGCAACCCTGGACGGTGCCCGGATCGGCATTGCGGCGCAGGGGGTCGGAGTGGCACAGGCGGTTTTAGACGAATCTGTAAAATACGCGAAAGAACGGGTACAGTTTGGCAAACCCATTGCCGCAAATCAGGCAATCCAGTGGTTTCTCGCTGACATGGCCACTGAACTGGAAGCGGCACGGCTTCTCACCTACAAAGGCGCGGACTGCAAACAGCAGGGAGGCCGCTGCAACAAAATCACCAGTATGGCAAATGTTTTTGCCGCGGAAACAGCCATGAAAGCCGCCACCAAAGGTGTTCAGATCTTTGGCGGCTACGGCTACATGAAAGAATATCCCATGGAACGCTTCTTCAGAGATGCAAAAATTCTTGAAATTTATGAAGGGACTTCTGAAGTTCAGCGAATTGTCATTTCAGCATCACTTATGAAAGAGTATTGAGTTTATGAATTTCCAATTTGAAGAAGAACACGGGCTGTTCCGGAAAATGGTCCGCGATTTCGCCGTCAATGAACTGGCGCCCGGTGCCTCCGATCGGGATAAGAACGCCGAATTCCCCGCTGAAGCCATTGCAAAACTGGGGGAATTGGGATTGATGGGTGTTTTTATCCCGGAAGAATATGGCGGTTCCGGCGCGGACGCAATTTCTTACCTTATCGCAGTGGAGGAACTGGCCCGGGAAGACCCATCGGTGGCGGTGACCATGAGTGTCAACAACTCGGTATGTTGCGCACCCATTTACAACTTCGGAACTGAAGAACAGAAAAAAAAGTTTCTACCCCGACTGGCATCCGGAGAGGTGATCGGTGGGTTCTGCCTGACGGAACCGGGCGCGGGTTCCGATGCAGGCGGCCTGAAAACCAAAGCGGTTCGCCAGGGCAACAAATACATTCTAAATGGCTCCAAGGCATGGATTACAAATGCCTCGGTGGGGAAATATTTTGTTCTGATTGCTGTTACAGACCCGTCAAAAGGGCACAAGGGCCTCTCCGCGTTCATTGTGGACGCGGATTCCCCCGGCTTCATCGTCAACAAGCCGGAGGACAAGATGGGGATGAGGGCATCCAAAACCTGCATGATTACCATCGAAGACCTGGAGGTACCAGTTGAAAACCGGATGGGAGAAGAAGGAATGGGGTTGAAAATTGCGTTAAGAACCCTGGACCACTCCCGGATTGGCATCGGCGCACAGGCGTTGGGCATTGCAAAGGGTGCGTTGGCAGAGGCCGCTCGCTACGCCGGAGAACGGCAGCAATTTGGAAAGCCGCTGGCAAAAAACCAGGCAATTCAATTCAAGCTGGCAGATATGGCCACAAAGATTGAAGCCGCTGAGCTCTTGATTCTGAAAGCCGGGTGGTTAGACGGGCAGGGAAAACCCGATTCAAAACTCTCATCCGCCGCTAAGCTCTTTGCCTCTGAAGCCGCTATTTTCTGCACCTATGAATCCTTGCAAATCCACGGTGGCTACGGCTACTCCAAGGAATACAAGATTGAGCGGCTCTACCGGGATGCACGGGTGACCACCATCTACGAAGGTACCTCGGAGATTCAACGCATGGTGATTGCAAGAAGCATTTTGAGATAGAAAAAAAGTGATGAGTGATGAGTGACAAAAACCAGGGAGTGGCCAACTCCCTGATTTTTCTTACCCCTACCCCTACTCCTACCCCTACTCACCCGAAGGGTGATAAGTGATAAGTGTTGAGTGTTAAGTGACAAAAAATCAGGGAAAATCAAAAAACAGGGAAGAGCCAATTCCTTCTTTCGCTCACTCGCACTTTCACTCGCACTATTCTTACCCCTGCTTCTCACATTCAAGGTGGCCTGATTTCTACTAAATTTATTTGACAAATGAAAATAATGAAGCTATATTCATATTGAAAGTAAATTCAGGAATGTTAAAGTGAAAAAAAGATTTTTATTTGATCAGATTGTGGCTCATCTGGAATCTACGAAGGTGACGGTCATTGTTGGAGCGAGACAAACCGGAAAAACAACAATTCTGAAGCAGATTGAGGCGTTTCTTCTGCAAAGAGGAGATCGCTGTTTCAGTTTTACACTGGAGGATTACGATATTCTCTCTGATTTCAATCATTCTCCGAAAAATCTGCTGAATGCCGTTGAAACAAAGGGGGATGGCCGGGTTTTTGTGCTAATTGACGAAATTCAGTATCTGAAAGACCCGTCAAATTTTCTGAAACTCATTTATGACGGGTACCGGGAAAAAATCAAATTGATTGTTACCGGCTCTTCGTCTTTTTACATGGACAGGGGGTTTAAGGATTCCCTTGCGGGAAGAAAACGGATTTTTCCCCTGTATTCAATGTCATTTGGTGAGTTTCTGCATTTCAAAGGGGTGTCTCCCCGGTCTGCAAAAACTTTGGCAGGGAAACGGGAAATATCCGGGCTGTTCACGGAGTACCTCATCTGGGGCGGTTACCCGGAGGTCGTGATGTCCCAAAACGAAGATGAGAGAATGGAGGTTTTAAGGGAACTTATTTATTCATACATTCGGAAGGATATCCTTGAGCAGAAAATCAAAAGAGAAGATAAGTTTTTTCAGCTGTTGAAGTTTCTCTCCCATCAGGCGGGCGGTTTGTTAAACAAGAATGAGGTTGCAAGGAATATCGGAGTTTCCACTACAGCTGTGGATAATTATCTGTATTTTTCGCAAAAAAGTTTCCATATTTTCACGCTGAAACCACTGTACAAAAACAGGCAGAAAGAAATTGTGAAGATGGGCAAGGTGTTTTTTGGGGACTGTGGAATTTTGAATTTTCTGCGCAAAGATTTCAGAAAACCGGAAGACCGGGGAAAGAGCGTAGGAAGCCTTCTTGAAAACGCATTTTTCATAAATTTACTCTATAGGGTCAGAGACGTTGAGGATATAAAATTCTGGAGAGACAAGGCGGGACACGAGATTGATTTTGTGGTGAATGAAACAACCGGATTTGAACTGACCTTCGGTTGCGGAGCAAGGGGAACGAAACAAAAGAATCTCAACGCATTTCACCAATCCTTTTCCTCTATCTCTGTATCCGTTCTCTGCAGAGACGATGTTCAGGCAGAACTGCTCCGCTATCCGCGCACAGTGGGGAAAGTTGAGTTTTGAGCTAACATCAGGGAATCAGACAGGGAATGGCCAACTCCCGCGGCGCGTTGCGCCGAATGTTGAGTGATAGGTGTTGAGTGAAAAAGATGTGTTCTGTGTTCTGACCGAAAGGGAAGAGAAGGGACAGTGAATGGCCAACTCCCTGATTTTTCTTACCCCTACCCCTACTCCTACTCACCCGCAGGGTGACAAAAGACAGGGAAGAGCCAATTCCTTCTTTCGCTCACTCGCACTTTCACTTGCACTATTCTTACCCCTGCTCCAACTCCTGCCCGTACTTCTCCACACACAGATCAGAACAAAATATGAGACAATACATAGAGGTTTGAAATCACCTGTTTAAAGAGGAAAAGAATGGCAAAAGCAGGGAAAAAACGGGCAGATATTCTGGTGGTGGAACAGGGGTTGACCCGGTCCCGGGAAGAGGCCCGTCGAAGCATCATGGCGGGGCTGGTACACACGGATAACCGCCGGGTAGAGAAGCCGGGAGAACTACTGCCGGAAGCTACTGTATTGCATCTGAAAGAAAAACTCCATCCCTTCGTGGGACGCGGCGGCCTGAAGCTGCAACAGGCACTGAATGTCTTCAAAATTGACGTAAAAGGACGGGTCTGCGCGGATTTCGGCTCCTCCACCGGGGGATTCACCGATTGTCTGCTGCAACGGGGCGCGAAAAAAGTCTTTGCCATTGACGCAGGCACCAACCAGCTGGATTACCGACTGCGTCAGGATGAGCGGGTGGTTGTGATGGAGAATTTCAACGCCCGCTTTCTGAAACCGGAAGACCTCAAAGAGCCCGTTTCATTCATCTGCATGGATGTGAGTTTTATTTCGGTAAAAAAACTAATTCCCGTTTTCCCCGGCATCGTGGACAAAGCGCAGGTGTTCGATGCTGTAATTCTGGTAAAACCACAGTTCGAGGTTGGGCGGAACGAGGTGGAGAAACACGGCATTATCAAAGACAAACGAAAACACGCCCGGGTACTGGGAGAATTGATGGATTTTGCTGTTGATTCGGGGTTTATGCCCACAGGGCTCTGCCGCTCTCCCATCACCGGCCAGAAGGGAAATGTGGAATACCTTCTCCGGTTGCAAAAGCAAGAGGCCGGTGCTACACTGAATGACGTGAAAAACAGGATTGAGCAGGTTGTGATGAATGGCTGATTTCAACAAAATCGGTGTCGTTTACAAGCCGAAAGCGGATGAGGGTCCCCTGAATGATTCTTTTCAGGCCATTGCCAATTCGCTGCAAAACTGGGGGCTGGAATATGCCCTGCGGTATCAGGAGATGCCCGAAACTGCCACAGACGGGAAATTGAGTCAACACTTCAAACAGGTCTCAAAGGAACAGTTCCGGGATACTGTGGATATGGTGATTGTGCTCGGTGGCGATGGGACATTGCTGTCCCTGGCCCGGATGATGAGTCAGCGGGAGATTCCAATTTTCGGTGTCAATCTCGGACATCTCGGCTTCCTCACGGAAACACCTGTAGATAGTATCAAAGAGGCGCTGGATCAGTTGATCAAGGGGCAATTCACCTATGACAAGCGCTTGATGCTACATGGAGAAATCCTGGACCAGGATGACGAGGTTATTGTCAGTGAAACAGTATTGAATGATGTGGTGGTGAACAAGGCGGCACTGGCCCGGATCATGGACCTGAAACTAACCATTGACGGCTTTTTCGCTTCGGACTACAAGTCAGACGGGCTGATTGTTGCGACCCCGACGGGTTCCACCGCTTATTCGCTGGCAGCCGGAGGTGCCATTATCTTTCCCAACACCGATGTGCTGGCGGTAACCCCCATCTGTCCCCATTCCCTGACCAATCGGCCCCTCGTGCTGGATGCCGGCTCTGTGATTGAAATTTCACTGAACCGGCCCCATGAAAATGTATATGTTACTTTTGACGGACAGCTGGGATTCCGGTTTTTCTCCAACTACCGCCTGCGGATAAAACGGAGTAAACGAATGGTTCACCTCATCAAACCAACCGGAACGTATTATTTTGAAGTGTTAAAAGAAAAATTGAAATGGGGTGAGCGGTAAAGGCTCCCCGGAGGCATTAAATGCAAGTCTTCAATGTTGTACCCAATCTGCCGGAAGAACTGGTTCCCCTGAAGGAGCTGGCATACAATCTCTGGCACGCGTGGAATCCGGAGGCACTGACACTGTTCATGCGGCTGGACCGGGATTTGTGGGAAAAATGCAATCACAACCCGGTTTTGATGCTGGGAAGAATGGATCAGGAACGCCTGACTGAACTGGCAACGGATGACGGCTTTCTAACCCACATGAAGCGGGTCTCAGATGAATTTCACCGTTATGTGGAATATCGCCGCTTTTTTCAATTTGACCTCGGTGTGGAAAAAGATTTTCGTGTTGCCTATTTTTCCGCTGAATTCGGTGTCAACGATTCTGTTCCAAACTATTCCGGTGGACTGGGCGTACTGGCGGGAGATCACGTAAAATCAGCGTCCGACCTGAACGTTCCGCTGGTGGGGATGGGCTTGATGTACCAGCAGGGATACTTCCGGCAATATTTGACTTCGGATGGCTGGCAGCAGGAAAAGTACCCGGAAAATGACTTCCACAACATGCCGCTTCGGCTCATGCGGAACCCGGAAACCAATGAACCATTCACGATTTATGTCCCCATGAAGGACAGGCAGGTTGCCACCCGGATATGGAAACTCTCCGTGGGCCGTGTCAGTATTTACCTGCTGGATACAAACAATTCGCTGAACACAGACACCGACAGAGCCATTACCGACCAGCTCTACGGCGGGGACATTGAACATCGGCTCCAGCAGGAAATTGTTCTCGGAATTGGCGGGGTTCGGGCACTGGCTGAACTGAATATTGAACCGGCGGTTTACCACCTGAATGAGGGACATTCCGCCTTTGTGATGCTGGAGCGGCTTCGCAATCTGCTGAGCCAGGGCCTGAGTATGGATGAAGCCTCACTCCTCGTTCGATCCACCACCGTGTTCACGACTCACACACCGGTTCCTGCAGGGAACGATGTATTCCCACCAGACCTCATCACCACCTACCTTGGAAATTTTGCGAGGGAACTGGGATTTGGAATAGATGAATTCCTCGGCTTTGGACGGGTACACCCACAAGACAAATCCGAGGGTTTCTGCATGACTGTTCTGGCGCTGAAATACAGTGCCTTTGCCAATGGTGTCAGTGAGCTTCACGGAAGGGTCTCCCGCAAAATGTGGAAAGGTCTCTTCCCCACGGTGGAACTGGAAGAGGTGCCCATTGATCACATTACCAACGGTGTGCATATCCCATCGTGGATTTCCATCGAAATGGCCATGCTCTACTACCGCTACCTCGGGCCAAAATGGGTGGAAGACCCGGATAACGAAAAAGTGTGGGACAGGGTGTCCGATATCCCGGACGCGGAGCTCTGGCGCACCCATGAACGGCGCCGGGAACGCCTGGTCGCCTTTGCGCGCAAGCGCCTGATTCAGTCATTGAATCGCCGGGGAGCGAAACAACAGGAAATCCAGAACGCCCGGGAAGTTCTGGACCCGGAAGCCCTGACTATCGGGTTTGCCCGACGCTTTGCCACCTACAAGAGGGGAGACCTGATTTTCAGTGACCTGGACCGTCTTTCCGCCATTCTCAATGACCCGGACCGCCCGGTTCAATTGATTTTTGCCGGGAAAGCCCACCCCCGGGACATGGCGGGGAAAGACATTATCAAAAAAATTGTCCATTACACAAAAGACAAACGCTTTCGCCGCCGGATAGTGTTTCTGGAAGATTACGACATCAACGTAGCCCGTTACCTGGTTCAGGGTGTGGATGTCTGGCTCAACAACCCCCGCCGCCCGCTGGAAGCCAGCGGAACCAGTGGAATGAAAGCCGCCGCAAACGGCGCACTGAACATGAGCGTACTGGACGGCTGGTGGTGTGAGGCCTACAATGGCATCAACGGATGGGCCATCGGGGGCGGTGAAGAATATGAAGACATCGAATATCAGGATGAAGTTGAGGCCAGGGCCATTCTGGACCTGCTGGAAAACGAGGTTGTGCCCACCTTCTACAAACGCACATCCGACAACCTGCCGAGGGAGTGGATTTCCAGAATGAAAAACAATCTTACCACCGTCTGCTCCTTCTTCAATACCCATCGCATGGTGGAAGACTACATGGAGAGTTTTTATCTCGCGGCTGCCGAAAAATACGGCGCTTTCCGGGAAAACGGACACGAACCCTTAAAACGCCTGAACCAGTGGCGGCGGAATGTAACTGCATGCTGGGATAAGGTGAAAATTGTCAGTACAGACTTCCCTGCAGGCCAGGAAAACCCAATCGGAATACCGATTACAACCCGGGTAGTCGTCGATCTGGGGGGGTTGAATCCCGAAGACATTCAGGTAGAAGCCTACTTCGGGAAAATAAACTCCGCCGGAGATTTCGAGTTTGTAGAAACCACAATATTGCATAACGGCAAACAAAAAGATAGTGAACTCCATGAATTTACTGGCGATCTTTTTCTGGACAAAACAGGGAAATTTGGCGTCCGGTTCCGGATTCGGCCGGTTCACCCGCTGTTGGAACCGGTTCTGACTGTCCGTGATTTGAAGTGGGACGAATAGAATTGGATGAGAAACCCGCTCTTTCCAATGGCTGAAGCAAAAGGGTTTGACAAGGACATGGTTCAGTGTATATTTTATGTATAAAGCTTTTATTGGAGGTTTAGATGACACAACTGACAGAGGCCCAGGCCAAGGAGTTGCTTTACAGGGAAAACCAGGAATTTAAGGCCCTCAAAGACAAGCATGCCAACTTTGACATGCAGCTTCAGCAGCTCCTGAAAAAGGGCAAACTGACAGACAAAGAACAACTGAATGTCGCCACAATCAAAAAACAGAAATTGAATCTGAAAGACAGAATGTACGCCATGATTGTGGATTATATACACCAACAGGAGGCATAACAGCAAGCCTTCTACAACCGGAACCGGTTGAATACACGAGTGAAAATTGAAAAAACTTGAACTGAAAAAGGGGGTATTTATTATCCCCAGCCTGTTTACAGTCTCCAATCTCTTCTTTGGCTTTTCCTGCATGGTTTTCGCGCAGAGGGGACAATACGGTGTGGCCGGTGCCATGATATTCATCGCAGGCCTCATGGATCTGCTGGACGGGCGAATCGCACGGCTCACCGGAACAGAATCCAGATTCGGTGCTGAACTGGATTCCATCGCTGATGTAGTTTCCTTCGGCGTTGCCCCGGCTTTCCTCGTGTACCACTGGGCATTCACCGGTGCCGACCTCAATGCCTTCCCGGTCATCCGCCGCCTCGGCTGGGCCGCCGCCTTTCTCTTTCTGACCTGTGGCGCCCTCCGCCTTGCCCGGTTTAACATCCAGAAAGGAAAAGTTTCCAACCGCTACTTTGTCGGCCTCCCCATCCCGGCGGGGGCTGCTTTGATTGCGGCCATGGTGCTGCGTTTCCCCCATGGAGTCAACCTGCCCTTTTTCTCCTACATGGTATTTGCCCTGGTGGTCTTCACCGCACTGATGATGGTGTCCAGGGCGCGGTACCGAAGCTTCAAAGACGTGGACCTGAAGAGCAAGGCATCTTCAACAGTTATGGTAGCCATCGCCATTGTCATCATGGGCATACTGGTCAGCCCATCCACCGTGCTGTCACTGACATTCGGCCTCTACCTCATTCACCCCTTCGGCAACCGTCTCTTCCTCCCACCGCCAACCCGGCCCAAGCAGGAAAAATCCTCTGATAGGGATGAGTAGGAGTTGGGAAACAGTGCGTTATGCCTGATGTTAGATGTTATATGTTAAATGATAGATGGTGGAAAAATCAGGGAGTTGGCCACTTCCCGGCTCTTGCCTTCCCTTTCTGAACATTATTCCTTCTGTTTCCCAACCTTGTGCCTTGGTGCCTTCGTGTTAAATTCTTCTCCCTCCGCTCCCACTCCCACTCCTACTCCAGGGTCTCTGCGTATTCTTCCGGTGAGTCCGCTGATAATCTCAAAA
>Ga0164318_10008056_pt1 | contig 10227 bp, 9 predicted proteins | sample GuaBasSedimGuay9_FD_113734 | JGI IMG/M metagenome (GOLD analysis project Ga0164318, IMG submission 113734) | Subseafloor sediment microbial communities from Guaymas Basin, Gulf of California, Mexico - Guay9, Core 4571-4, 0-3 cm | ecosystem: Environmental > Aquatic > Marine > Hydrothermal vents >...
ATTCACCTGATATACCTGGATGTGTGACTACTGATAGAACACGAAAAGAAGTGGAGAAAAATATGCGTGAAGCCATTAAATTTCATATTGATGGGATTCGCTAAGAAAGTTATAAGATTCCTGAATCACAAAGTTATGCAATATATGCTGAAGTGCCTGCCTAACATTCGTTCCACTTGACAGAAACGCAGTGCGACTTTAGGCTAACGCTTGTTATGCCAGTTTAAAGTTAATCACAAAATTTAAGGACATAGAACCATTTGCATTTTTGGCAAGTGAACTCTGCCGTTAGAAGTCACTCTTATTTTAGTATAATATTGACTTTTTCTATATAGGTTTATTATTTTGACTAAAATGAAATTTACTAAACATTTCCGTGATATGCTTATTGAGCGGAAAATCAAATTGGAATGGGTTGATCAAGCATTGAGTAGTCCTGATAAAGTAATGAGTGAACCCGATGGAACAACCCACTATTTACGGAGAATTCCAGGGCACGGTAATCGTTGGCTTCGGGTTATAGTAAACACTACGGTTAAGCCCAGTAAAGCCGTGACAGTATTTTTTGACAGGAGACTTAAATGAGAATAAAATTAGATAAAGAGGGTGATGCACTCTATTTTCGTCTTTCCGATGAAGACATCTTGGAATCCGAAGAAGTTCGCCCCGGAGTAATTCTTGATTTTGATGATAAAGGACGTGTTGTTGGCGTTGAGTTTCTCAATATTTCTGAACGTACGAATCAACAAGAAATATCTAACCTGCAATTTCAAACAGCATAAATCAAAATAATCTATAATGTACAGAGTGCCTTCTAACCCTCGCTTCACTTGACCTGAAACGTAGTGCGACAATTAACTAATGGCTATTATGCCAGAAAAGTTAATCTCAAAATTAAAGACATAGAGCCAAATTGCGTTTCTGCAAGTAAACTCCACCGTTAGGCAGAAATTCTTTTATTCTGAACTAAAACTTCATTAAATAAGATATGTGATGTTAAAATATAAATTTACTAAATATTTTGAAAATAAGGTCTTGATAAAACGACCTTATCTTAAAAAGGAATGGTGTATTCGGGTTTTAGAGAAACCAATTAAAGTAGAAAGACAGGAAGGTAATAGATATCGTTTTTGGGGTATAATCCCCGAGTTGGGTGACAAATTTCTTCGCGTAGTAACTTTAGATGATAAAATAACAATTCATAATGCCTTCCCGGATAGGAGATTTAAAAGATGAAATTAACATATTTTCCTGAAACAGATTCACTTTATATTGATTTATCTATCAAGAGTAGCGTAAAAAGTGAAGAGATTTCAGAAGGTGTAGTTCTGGATTATGATTCAGAAGATAATCTTGTAGGGATCGATATAGACAATGCCAGTAGGAAATTAGATTTATCTGAATTAATAACGATAAAAATGCCCATAGTTTCCCAAAGAATTTCTGCCTAACCACCGCTTCACCTCTTAAGAAAGTAATTTACTTTCATTTATAAAAGAACTCCGATGTATGGTAGAAGAGTAGCTGACAGAAACGCAATGCCATCTTTAATCTAACGGCTATATTTCCAGAAAAGGTTAATCTCACAATTTAAGGATATAGAGCCATTTGTGTTTTTGGCAAGTGAGATTATCCGTTATATTTATAGGATTTTTATAGTAAACTCATCACTTAATTATTGTATCTTTTTCAAATTTTTTTAATGTCTTTGGATAATCGCTATTATAATGCAATCCTCTACTCTCCTTACGAGATATAGCAGAACGGACAATTAAATATGCAATGGTAATTAGATTTCTGGTTTCAATTAAATCTTGCCGTATTGGATTTCTATGGTAAAATTCTTCTACCTCTTTGTAAAATACTTTAATCCATTGTCTTGCGAATTCCAGCCTACGATTAGACCTAACAATTCCTACATAGTTCCACATCATCTCTTTTAATGCATTTTTATTGTGTGATATGATAATCCATTCATGCTCGTCAAATACATTCTCTTCACTCCATTGTGGAATTGCTGGGAAGTCAACATCATCGTTATTTTCTGGAAGTTTAGCACAATTATATGCGGTAACAAGGCCCTCTAACAAGGAATTAGAAGCAAGCCGATTTGCTCCATGTAGACCAATACAAGCAGTTTCTCCAATTGCATATAAATTTTTTATATCTGTCTTGCCGTCAATTCCAGCCAGAATTCCACCACAACTATAATGAGCAGCTGGCACAACAGGTATCATATCCTTGCAAAAATCAATGTCATGTTCATAACATTGCTGAAATATATTAGGAAATCGCTTTTTCATTTTCTCACTGTCAAGATGAGTTAAGTCCAAATATACATAGCTATTGCCATTCTTTATCATTTCGTAATTTATAGATTGTGATACAATATCACGAGGTGCCAATTCTGCAAGCTTATGATACCTTGTCATAAATCTTTCACCATTCTGTAGTCGTAGATATGCACCTTCTCCTCTAACAGCTTCTGAAATTAAAAAACTTTCTCCTTCTGGATTATAAAATGTTGTAGGATGGAACTGTATGAACTCCATATTAGCGACTCTTGCACTTGCACGAAATGCAATAGCAACTCCATCCCCAGTAGCAATTTTTGAATTGGTTGTATGCAGATAGACCTGTGAACATCCACCTGTTGCTAATACTGTCTTTTTTGCCAGAAATCTATTTACCCTTCTTTTTTTCATATCAAAAACATAGGCACCCCAGCAAGTAATACCTGTCCTGTATGCATCTAATCCCTTTATATGATGTTGTGTAATTAAGTCCACTGCCATAAAATATTCGTAAATCTTTATATTAGGATGCTCTTTTACTTTCTTTATCAACGCGCGTTCAACTTCCACTCCTGTCCAATCATCAGCGTGAACTATACGGCGATGAGAATGCGCACCTTCCTTTCCTAAATTTAAGTTATGCAAATTTGGTAACTTGCCATCTATTGTGGTAAAATGAACTCCCATATCTATTAAATCTCTAATTCTATCAGCTGCACAGGAAACAACCTCTCTAATTACAGGTAAATGATTTAATCTTACACCAGCTTGATAAGTATCTTGAATATGGGATTCAATGCTATCCTCATCATCTAAAACAGCTGCTATACCGCCCTGTGCTAATTTAGTGTTGGACTCTGATAGCTCACTTTTTGTAATAATGATTACTTGCCCCCTTTTTGCAGATTCAATTGCAAATGTAAGTCCTGCAATGCCACTACCTATTACTAAAAAATCCGTTTTTATCATTTATAACTCCCATCTAATATAATGCATTATTTATCTTTATGTGATGTATAATCAACAAACCAAAATTTTTGATAAAACATACAAAAAGCATCTAAACTTATTAAAAATAAATATTGTCAAATTTTAAAGGCAAACCAGATTCCTTTGTAAGAAATTGCTATAATATAAATATTTCAGTAAGTAGAAATCGCTTTGGTAACTGCCAAACTGAAAAGCTATTTAGTCAATATGAGAAAATTCAATAGAGATGTCATCTTATTTTTGACAATAGATTTTACAATTTCCAATTTATCTTTTTTTTAATGGTTGATATAATTATGAAAATAAAAGAGATTGTAGCAAATAATAAAAGGCCAGATTTACTATACGGTTCAATATTAAAAAGTTTAGTGCTTCTATCAGTCCCTGTAATGCTTTCTAATTTTTCGCATACATTGTTCAATTTAGTTGATGCTTTTTGGGTTGGTAAATTAGGTAAAGAAGCATTTTCTGCGCCAACTATTAGTTTTCCAATTATTTTCTTTATTATCTCCTTTGGCTCTGGTCTATCAGTAGCCGCAACTGCTCTAATTGCACAATATACAGGTGCTGGTAAAAAGGATAAATCTGAAATTATAGCAGGTCAGGTCATAACAGTAATGCTATTTTTTAGTTTAGTAATTTCCACTTTAGGAATTATTTTTCTTAACAATATTTTGAGTTTTCTTAAAGTACCAACATCAGTATGGAATTACACACATCAGTATATATTTATAATATTGTTAGGAATGCCTGTTTATTTTATTTTCATTGCATATCAAGGAATAAGATTTGGACTGGGCGATACATTTACACCGATGCTTATCCAATTTATTGTAGTTGGGCTAAATATTATACTTGACCCGTTTCTTATTTTTGGTATTTGGATTTTCCCGCGCTTAGATGTAAAAGGAGCAGCAATTGCTACGGTTTTTTCTAGAGCAGTGGCTGCTATTGTTATTATATACTGGATAGTCAGAGATAGGGAAATAAATATTAAATTAAAACATTTAATTCCTAATTTCAATTATATTGGAAAAATTCTGAAGATAGGATTACCTGCATCATTGGGACAATCAGGGACTTCGTTAGGATTTATTTTAATGATTTCTTTTGTTAATCGTTTTGGGGCTTCTGTGATTAGTGCTTTTGGAATAGGGAATCGGATTGTTATTTTAGCTATGCTACCAGCAATGGGAATAGCTAGTGCTGTAGCTACTATTGTTGGACAGAATTTAGGTGCTGATAATATCAAGCGAGCTGTAAAAATTATTTGGTATGCTATGGCAATGGTCGCCTCAATTCTACTTATCTGGAGCACTTTTACATTCGTATTAGGACAATATGTTGTAAAGTTCTTTATAAATAATGAAGAGGTTATATTTTATGGAAAAGAATTTTTTAAGATAGTTCCCTATTCCACAGTATTTTTTGGACTAGCATTTATAATGAATGGAGCATTCCAAGGTTCTGGACATACAGTTCCTGTAATGATTGTTACTCTATCACGACTATGGGTATTTCGCATTCCTATATCTTATTTTTTGGCATTCAAATTAAATTATGGTGCAAAAGGTATATGGTGGGGATTTTTTATTAGCAATGTTCTTGCAGGTATTCTGGCTTATGTTATATTCATAAGTGGGAAATGGAAACACAAAATAATAAATTAGCGAAGTAATCCTTGTATAAAAAAAGAAATTTATGTTAAATTTCTTGAAAATGTTATATTATAGTGAACCACAAAAAATTTTTAGCCATAAAGAAACACGAAGTTATCATCCATTCATTACCCTTATATTAGTGTTTTTTCGTGTTCTTCGTGGCTGAACACTCTTCAAAAATGTTATATTAGTATGCAATTATTTATTCTTGACAAAAAAACATCAAATCAAGTTATAGGAATGATTTGAGAAAATTTTTATTATGGCAAGCATCACTTTTGGAAAGTTATTCTATTTCACCTCCTACATATAACTCCTTAACTAATATTATGGATAAAATAATAAATTTTTATAATAAAGTTCCATCTTATGTTCGTGAATTATTTATCACTGTGATTATTTTTGTCTCCGCTTTTATTATCAACAAGGTAGTAATTCCGAAGATTAAATTGATTTTACAGTATATTGCAGAAAAATCCGGAGAGAAACTGGAACATAAAGAGTATAAGAGAATTTGCAACCCTTTACGAATTATCCTCTTTTCATTTGCCTTTGTATCTATCTTTAATATATTAACATTCATACCAGCCAAAGCCATCAAAACTATCAATAATATATCTTTTGTTATAATAGTATCTTCTTTTGGATATTTATTTATTAATTTCATTAAATTCATCTTCTTGGTTTTTGCAAATAAATTAAATCGTGAAAGTAACAGAGCAATTGATGAAGGATTTATTTCTATTTTTAACACTATATTATCTCTTATAGTATTTGTTATTGTTTTATCTATCATTTTAGGGCATTTTAATATAAATATAAGTTCTTTATTAGCAACATTAGGTGTAGGTTCTTTAGCAATAGCATTAGCAGCCAAGGATACATTATCAAATATGATTTCAGGTTTTATGATACTAATAGATAGACCATTTCGGATAGGTGATAGATTGATTTTGGATGACGACTTGATTGGTGATGTAACACATATTGGTCTACGAAGCACAAAAATAGTAACCCTTGATAGACGAACCGTAATATTGCCAAATGCTAAAATTGCTAATGAGCAAATAACCAATCTTTCTTATCCTGACAATATAATCTATATTAAGACCAAAATTGGTGTAGGATATGGAAGTGATATTGATTTAGTTAAGCAAAAAATTAGAGAAGCTATATCTGAAATAGAAGATATCTCATCCTATCCAAAGCCGATTATTTCTTTTGAAGAATTCGCAAGTTCAAGTTTGAACTTTATGATATGGTTTGCTATTAGGGATTATCGTAATCAGTTTGCTGTTCAGGATAAATTTCATTCTCTATTAAACAAGAAATTTAGAGAAGCAGGTATAAACATCCCATTCCCAATAATAACTATTGATATGCCTGAAAATAAGGGCTAAATACATATCAAGTCGTTAAACCAGTTAATTTAATCAGATGTAAGAAATATGCTAATTAGTAAAGATCATAATGTTGTAAAAGCAATTTTGCCTGTTTTAATAGCTATTTTATTCATTTTACTCTTATTATTCATTGTAAATAAAATAGTTTATTCTCATAAAATTATATCGTGTGTTTTCTATGTATTTTGTGTTTTATTATTATTTTCTTTATTCTTTTTCAGAGACCCTGAAAGAAATATTTGTCAAAATGAGAAGATGATTTTATCACCTGCTGATGGAAAAGTCATTAAAATTGAGAATGTATTTAATGGCTTTTTTAATAAGGAATTGAGTAGAATATCTATTTTTATGTCGCTTTTTAATGTTCATATAAATAGAGCACCTATTAATGGCAAAATAGAGTTTTATGAATATAAGAAAGGAAAGTTTTTTAATGCATCTTTTGATAAAGCATCGGAAGAGAATGAGCAAAATTTTTTCGTATTAAAAAATGATAAAATACAAATAGGAGTGAAGCAAATTGCAGGAATAATCGCCAGAAGAATTGTATTTTGGAAGGAATTATATTCTGAACTTGATAAAGGAGAGAAATTTGGCTTAATTCGTTATGGCTCAAGATTGGAAGTATATTTACCTAAAACTGTAGAAATAAAGGTTAAAATCGGTGAAAAAGTCAAAGCCGGTGAATCTATAATAGGAGAAATAAAACAAAATGAATAAGAGAATAATTTTACCAAATATATTCACAGGAATTAATTTATTTTTTGGGTTTTTTGCAATCTTATTTATAATGGAAGGCAAATTGTTGATTGGTGCATGGTTTATATTATTATGTTTTTTAATGGATGGAATGGATGGAGTGGCTGCGAGAATGACTAAAGGATATTCTTTATTTGGAGCAAACTTTGATTCTATTGCTGATATAGTTTCCTTTGGTATTGCTCCTGCAATGCTAATGTTTTTTGTAAGTAAAAGTATATTCAGAAGTGATATTATCGCTGGCATTGTACCTTATATTTTTGCTCTTTGCGGAGCACTTCGTCTTGCAAGATTTAACACACATTTAATCAATCTTGCAGTTAAACATGATTTTATTGGATTGCCAATTCCTATAGCCGCAGTTTTAATGTCATCATTCTTTATCTTCTTTAGAAAAATAGAAATCAATAGTACTGTTTTAATATTATTCCATTTCTTAGGATTGGTTACTGCACTATTAATGGTTTCAAAAATTACATTTCTCAATTTTAATTCAGTAATGAAAAATATTTACCAAAACAAAGTTTTATTTATAATTTCTTTATGCACAGTAGTTACAGCAATGATTATTCCGCACTTTATATTTTTCCCGGTATTTTTTATTTATTTAAATTGGGATATTATTTTGCATATAGCTGCTATTCATAGAAATATTAAAGTTGAAAATACGAATAGTTAGATATTACCAATTAGTAGAACACGGATGACACTGATTACACTGATTTTTACTGATTAATTTTAAAGAATAACTGAGCTTACGCAAAAGATGTCTTTAATATTGAACTGCTATCTTTATGTTTTAGTTTTTCAAATTCTAAAAAAATCTATGAGTCCATTATAAAAACCATTAAAATGGTTAAAATGTGGTTATTGTATTCTCTTACCCACAACTGAAGTTGTGGGCTTCAGTTCACCATCTTTCATAGAATCAGAATTAGCCCACAGTTTTAACTGTGGGTAAAATGTAAAAAAACCTAATTCTAACCTATTCAGTGGTTTTTAGACTAAGATCATTAGTTTTTTGAAAATTTTTATTGTAAGTTAATTCTTGCACTATCTGCGTAAAGTGAGAGAATAATATATGATGAATAATTCTCTGTGCCTCTGTGGTAAAGTAATTTAGTTTTTATCCGTGTATATCCGTGTCATCTGCGGAATCTGTGTTCTATTCTTGCTTTGGCTTGGTAATGAGAGAAACTGTGTCATTGCTAGGGACTGAGTAATTCTACAATCTCTATAAATGACAGAAAAATTCTGTTTTATATAACGCATTTATAACATAAGATTTAGGAGGTTACCATGAAAGGAAAATATATAGCTTGGTCTAAAATTATTTGGATAGCTATTCTCTCTTTATGTTCTGTTATTTTTTATGTAAGCCCTGTGGTTTGTGCTGATTTCTCTAATATTAAGCATCTGCAATGGATTGATAAAGAAGGGCGAAAACCATTGTCTTATAAAGAATATCTCGGACAACAAGAAAAAAAAGGTGAGTTCTCTTGCAAAACTACTGTTATTGAAAGCCCGAAACAAAAATTAACTATTTCTATTATTATTGATAGCACTTTATCTGAAAAGGTCTCTGCTGAGTTTTCAGAATATCAAAATGTGCTTATTGATGAGGGCTATCAATTGTTAATTCATCAAGTAAATAGTGGTAATTATGCGGACATAAAGCAAATTATCACTACTGATTATTATTCGGGTAGTACTGGTGCAATACTAATAGGCGATATTCCACAACCTTGGTTTGAAATGATTTCATATTGGGGTGATTACGAACAATTTCCCATCTCACTTTATTATATGGATGTAAATGGAAATTGGGCTGATACTGATGGAGATGGTCTTTTAGATACACATACTGGCAATGTTTCGCCAGAAATTTGGGTCGGCTATCTTAACCCACATTATCAAAGTTTTGAATCAGAATCCGCTCTGCTTATTGATTACTTCAATAAAAATGAAATGTATCGCAATGGCACTCTTACTTTACCACACCGAGCATTATGTTTTAATGATGATGATTGGAATTATTATGGGAATGCTGGTCTAAACGCTGTATACAGCAATGTTATTGTAATAGAGAATATTGCACAGACCTGTGCTGATGAATATCTAAACCAACTTCAACAGGGTTATGAATTTATTCATATAATGGCACATTCTTGTCCATGGAGTCATACCTTTAAAAATGGATATAGTTATGCTGGTTGTGTCTCATATACAGAAATTTACAATCAACATCCACAAGCATTTTTCTATAATCTCTTTAACTGCTCAGGAACGCGCTTTGTAGAACATGACAATATCGGCAATTGGTATATATTTAATGACCCTTATGGATTAGCAGCTGTTGGCTCGGCAAAAACAGGTAGCATGCTGGATTTCTCATACTTCTATAATCCGCTTGGTTCAGGAGCATCTTTTGGAACTGCATTCCTTGATTGGTTTCAGGAACAAGCATACGGCGGATTCTCATCTTTTGAAAAAAGCTGGTTCTATGGTATGAATATATTAGGAGACCCGACTTTGACTGTGAATAATACATCTTTATCATTTAACATTCCAACAAATAATCAAGATAATCAGCATCTTTACAAAGGAATCCAATTGACAACTAATACGGATACTGATTTTTTGCCAAGCTGTGCCAGTTATAATAATATGATATATGTTGCATGGGTTTCTGGACGCAATGGTAGATTAAGCGTTTATGAAACGCATTACAATGGTCAGAATTGGAGTCCACAAGTGGATTTGACTGGGTATGAATACTGGGAAATGGACCCAATTGTAACCATTGATAATAGTGGGCAGCCACATATTTTCTTTGCTCAACTGAATATGAATAGTGGACAATCCGAATATGATATTATTCATTGTTATCAGCAGAATCAGATTTGGTATAATGAAAATGTTACTAATGATGTAACTGGCTATTGTGTGCAACCGACTGCTATTGTTGATAATGATGGAAATTTATGGGTTGCATGGCAAAGCTATGAAAATGGTAATGCTGATGTAATGGCAAAGTATTATAATGGCAGTACTTGGAGCAATGCAGAATTTGTTGCATCTTCTTTATTATACGACGGAAATCCTTGTCTGACAAAAGCA
>Ga0164318_10008057_pt1 | contig 10227 bp, 9 predicted proteins | sample GuaBasSedimGuay9_FD_113734 | JGI IMG/M metagenome (GOLD analysis project Ga0164318, IMG submission 113734) | Subseafloor sediment microbial communities from Guaymas Basin, Gulf of California, Mexico - Guay9, Core 4571-4, 0-3 cm | ecosystem: Environmental > Aquatic > Marine > Hydrothermal vents >...
GCTTTAATACCTTTTTTATGAGGTATATCAAGTGTTGCTTGATCATTTGTATATGCATGTACTGTAGTCATAAATCCTTTTTCAATACCAAAGTTATCATCTAAAATTTTTGTAATTGGAGCTAAACAGTTAGTAGTACATGAAGCTGCGCTGATAACTGTTTCTTTTCCAGTTAGTACGTCTTCATTAACTCCATATACAATCGTAGGAATATCTCCTTTTGCAGGGGCTGAAATAACTACTTTTCTAGCTCCAGCTTTAATATGTTTAGAAGCACCTTCAAGTGTTGTGAATACACCAGTACATTCTAAAACAACATCTACACCAAATTCTTTCCAAGGTAAATCTTCTGGGTTTCTTTCAGAGTAAACAGGAACCTTAGTTCCTTCCACTACTAAATCAGATCCTTCAAAAGATACTTCTTTTCCATATCTACCTTGAGAACTATCATATTTTAACAAATAAGCTAATTGTTCAGCGTCTGTTAAATCATTAATAGCTACAACTTCAAAATCTTTATTACCAAACATAAATCTAAATGCTAAGCGTCCGATTCTTCCGAATCCATTGATTGCGACTTTAACTGCCATATATATATCCTCCTATTTTTGTTTTTACCAAACCTATTCTACACGAAAAAAGCTTTTTTTTCAAATAACTTTGCGCTACTAAAAACGTTTTCACTTCGTATTTTTTTTAAAACGAAAGAAAAAAGCAGTTTCCTGCTCTTACTTTATGCTTTTTAAAGCTTTTTCTAGACTTCTTTTGTATTCTCTTTCTCGTTCAGGAGTGTTTTGTTCACAACCTTCACAATTAATAAATTTACGGAATTCTCGTGGAATGAAAGCTCTTATTTCATCTTCGTTATATCCTGTTTGCATAATTTGATCATTTATAATAATTGGCCTTTTTAATATTGTAGGGTTATCAATGATAAATTCAGCTAATTCAGAAAATTTCATTTCTTCTGGATTTAAATTGCTTTCCTTAAATACTTTTGATCTAGTTGATATTATATCTTCAAATCCATTTTCTGAATATTTTAGCATATTTATTATATCTTTTCTTGTTAGTTTAATACCTATTATATTTTTTTCTCTATATTCAATATTATAACTTTCAAACCACCTTTTAGCCTTCCTACAAGAAGAACAGCTAGAACTTGTGTAAAGTGTTATCATAATATTCCTCACTTTCTTTAAATATTATAACATATTGTAGGTAAATTACACACCATTTTTTTATGAATAATGATATAATAAGTATAAATATTAAGGAGGCCTAATTATGAAATGGGATTTAACATATTTATTTCCATCTTTAAAGGCTTGGGAAGATGGTTATAATAGAACAATTGAAATTATTGATGAGTTAGCTTCTTTTAAAGGTAAGCTTAGTAATTTTAATTCATTTCAAAAATATTTTAAATTACAAAATGAAATTCAAAATATCGGATTAAAAGTGTATCAATATGCTTCATTGTTATCTGATTTAGACAAAAAGAATTCTAGTAATTCAGCTAGATTGCAAAAAGTTCAAATTGCTTTTTCTAAGTTACAAGTTGCAACTTCATTTGAAGAACCAGAATTGATTGCTTTAGGCAAAGAAAAAGTTATGAGTTTTATAAACAAAGATAAATCTCTTGAAGAATTTAGATTTGCGATGGAAAAATTATTCCGCAGACAAGAACATATTTTAGATGATTCCAATGAAGCTTTAATGGCTAATTTCTCACAATTATTAAATGCAGGTAGAAGTTTATACTCTTCTCTTTCAGTTGCGGATATAGAATCAAGTGATGTAATGTTAGATAATGGTGAGATAGTCACAATTACTTCTTCAAATTATCGTTCTTACATTCAAAATTCTAAATCTGAAGAAGATAGGAAAAATATTTTCGAGGCTGTTTTTTCTTATTATAAAACACATAAAAATACTTACGCTAGTATTTATAAAACAGTACTTGATTCTGATTTTGCTAATATGAAAGCTAGAAATTATAAATCTTCACTCGAATCTTATTTATTTAATAATGCTATTCCTGAAGAAGTGTATCATTCATTGATTAATGTGACAAGAAAAAATACAGAAGCTATAAAGCGTTATTTAGATATTAGAAAAGAGTATTTAGGTTTATCTGAAACTCATACCTATGATCGCTTTTTACAACTCGCAAAAGAAACCCCTGAATATGAATTTGAAGATGCAAAAAAATTATTTTTTAATTCTATCTCTCGTTTCCCAAAAGATTTTCAAGATAAAGCAAAAGAAGTTTTAAGAGAAGGATTCGTAGATGTATATGAACAACCAGGAAAAAGAACTGGCGCTTATTCAAGTTCAATGCCAAACCAACATCCATTTATCTTATTAAATTATTCTAAAACATTGTCTGATGTATTTACTGTAGCTCATGAAGCAGGGCATTCAATGCATTCAATGTATGCAAGTGAAAATCAACCTACTTCTTTACAAAACTACACTATCTTCGTAGCTGAAGTAGCTTCTACTTTCAATGAACATAACCTGCTTGATTATATCATTAAAGAAAGTGACACTACAAAAGAAGAAAAAATAATGTTATTACAAAGAGCAATAGATGATATAGTAGCTACTTATTATCGTCAAACTTTGTTCGCAATCTATGAACTTGAAGCTCATAGATTAGTAGAAAACAATCAACCAATAACAGCTGATATATTATCTAATATTATGATAGATCTCTATGAAGAATTCTATGGTTTAGATATTAAAAAGGAAGAAGTTAAAGAATTTGTTTGGGCATATATCCCTCATTTATTCTACACTCCATTCTATGTTTATCAATACGCTACAAGTTTCGCAGCTTCATTGAAACTTTATGAAAATGTTAAAAACAATGTAGAAAATGCTTTTGATAATTATTTAGGATTGTTAAAATCTGGTGGCTCTGATTATCCTGTTAAACAATTAGAGGCAGCTGGAGTTGATTTAACAACTGAAGAAGCTTTCTTAGCTGTTATTAATAGAATTAATGAATTAGTAGATGAACTTGAAGTAGTTTTAAAATCATGATATAATTCTATTAATCAAAAACGTTGAAGTGGAATAGTAATATAATTTAGTTATTTTAGAGAGAGAATGTTAGGTGTAAATTCTTATAACTGGTTATATGAATGGACCATGGAGTAATGCTAATCACATTCGTTTCCCGCGTTAAGGGATTAAGTGCTAGATTTAAATCTAGAATTAAGGTGGTACCGCGTTAAATCGTCCTTTTACAAGGGCGATTTTTTTATTAGGAGGAAGTTTAATTATGAAACGAATATTATCAGGTATAAAACCAACAGGAACACTTACATTAGGAAATTATTTAGGAGCGATAAAACAATTCGTTAAATTACAAGAAAAGATGAGTGACTGCGAATTTTACTTGTTTATTGCAGATATGCATGCGATAACTACTAGGCAAGTTCCGCATGAATTAAGAAAGAGATCTTTAGATATAGCAGCTATGTATTTAGCATCTGGATTAAGTCGTGAGAGAACTGTTTTATTCATTCAATCAGAAATAAAAGAACATGTGGAACTTGGATATATTTTACAATCCAATGTTTATATGGGCGAATTAGAAAGAATGACACAGTATAAAGATAAAATAGCCAAACAAGAAACTTCTATTACTGCTTCTTTGTTTACATATCCTGCATTAATGGCTGCGGATATTTTATTATATGATGCTGACTATGTACCTGTAGGGGAAGATCAAAAACAACATTTAGAATTAACGAGAACCATAGCTAATCGTTTCAACAATTATTATGGAGATTTTTTCACTGTTCCAGAACCTATTATTCCAGAAGTTGGATCGAGAATTATGGATTTACAAGATCCAAGTAAAAAAATGTCTAAATCAAACAATAACGAAAAAGGTTATATTACCATGTTTGATGATGAAGCAACTATTAAAAGAAAAATTAAATCAGCTGTAACTGATTCTTTAGCTAAAATTCAATACGATCCAATTAATCAAAAAGGTTTAGCTAATCTTATAACTATCTATGCTAGTTGTAAGGATATTTCTATTGATGAAGTTGTGTCTATTTATAAAGACTCTTCTTACAAACAATTCAAAGAAGATTTAGGACAATTAATATGTGATATATTAATTCCAATTCAAGAAGAATATCGGAGAATTATTAAATCTAAAGAACTTCAAAACATTTTAGATAAAGGTAGAGATATAGCACAAGAATACGCATTTAAAAAAATGCGAAAATGCAAACGCAAAATTGGTCTTGGACGCAAATAAAAAGCCGGATATTTTTTATCCGGCTTTTTTCTAGCTTGTTTTAGGTTGTTTTTTATGTATTGAAAAGAATAAATTATAAACATAAAACATCATCATTATAATTCCTACAATAATAAACAATAATCTCATACTGTGGTCTGCGATAAATCCTATTATTGGAGCCGCAATAGCAGTTAAAAGTGAAGTCATCTGTGATTCAATGCTTAAAACACTAGCTCTTCTTGAAGGTTCACTTGCATTACCTACTAATTCAACCATAAGTGGTCTTCTTATATTTAAGAATATATATAATAATACAAAGATAACAAATACTACAAAAATACTATTTAAGAAAAAAGCTAAGATAATCATAATAATTCCAGTTAATAACCAAGTTTCTGTAAGTACTTTTCTAGTATTATATTTTTCAACTACTTTATATGCGTTTCTAGAGGCAAAACTGCTTACCAAATATATAAAAGCATAAATTATTCCAATATATATTTTAAGATTTTCATCCAAAGTAAATTTACTAAATAAAATAACAGTCATTGACATAGTTAAAATAATTGGTTGGATATAATCTTTTATACTTTTAAAACTTGATTGGTAAGTAGAAGCTTCAAAGAGTAGTTTTCTAACTGAGCGGTTTTGAAAAGAATATTTGATTGAACGAATATTTTCTTGAATAAATTCTTTAAAAATAAATTTCTTTGATTCAGCGTAATTCAAATATTTAGGATAGCTTACTATTAACATCAAATCCAAAGCATAGGGAATAATTGATATTAGGAATAAATATCTAACCTCTGGTAACCAAATAACAAAAACAATAGAAATTAAACTCATGGTCATAGATCCTAACATAGACATAGACCTAGTTCCACCATAAACCTTAGTTTTAGAGTCTTTTATTTCATGCATATCTAAATACTGCATAATCATTGCTTTATGGGTACCTGAACGAAAAGCTTCCCCTAAGCCAAACAATATCATTCCTATAACAAATAAATAAAATTGAGTTGCGAGGAAAAATATTGAAAAAGATAGAATATAAAACATAAAACAAAAAACAAGTTCAAGTTTTTTTCCATATCTATCCGCAATTACTCCTGATGGTATTTCAATAAGGTAAATTATAATTTCTCTAATTGAATATAGAATACCTACTTGAAATAAAGAAAGCCCAGAAATAATAGTAAAATAATATAAAAGGTATGGTTCATAAAAACGCAAATTCTTTAAGAAACCATACATTCCAAATTTGAATATTTGTATTTTATGCTGTTTATCTCTCAAATTCACCACATCCAAACAAGAAAAAAATTATATTGCACTATAAAAAATAGTGAAATATAATTATTTTACTTTTAAATATTATTTCATTTCATCTCATTGATATCATTGATAACCCTAGAGATTGCCTTATATGCCTCTTCTTCATCTTTGCCATTAAAAACTATTTTGATATTTTTATTTGCAGAGATTCCTAAGGACATAACCCCCATAATTGATTTTAGATTAACTTTTATATCATTAGCTTCTAAAATCATTTCAGATTGAAAACTGTTTGCTTTTGAGACAAGTTTAGTAGCAGGTCTTGCATTTAACCCGTTTTCATAAGTGATTTTATACTTACCAACAATCATAATACAACCCCTCCATTTAATTATTTAAATATTTTGATTAATACATCTGCATTAAAAGGAAATATCAATTTTACATTGGAACCAGATATAAAGACTCCTGTAGCTCCAAGCTTTTTAATGCTTTCCAAATTACAAGCTTCAACTTTAACAAGATTAAAAGTATAACGCGCCCCTTCTTTACTCACGGTTTTTATATTATCTTTACCACCAAATAGTTCAATTAAATTATTAATCTCTTGTTCTGTCATTGGTAAATTCTTTGGTTTTGGTTTATAAAAATAAATAAAATAAAATCCTATAGCGATAATAAGAACGCAAAGAATAACAGGCCACCAATAATGGTCATTTAGCCAATCAAGATAAGTTGGTTTTTCAAAAAATAAGAACCTTATCATTCTAACACCTCTAGATTATTTTACCATAAAAATCAAATGTATAACTAACTTCTTGAAAAAAAATAAGAAAAAACACATAAAAGATACTAATTATTAGCTTAAATTATGTAATTTTTATTAAAATTAATAATAAATACTAATTAATTGTAAAAAGCAATTACAAATTATCATTATTTTGGTAGGCTAAAATTCCATTAACGAAAACAGCTTTTGTCTTCGTTAGATAATGCAAAGGATGTCCATTCCAAATAACAATATCTGCATCTTTTCCAACTTCAATTGAACCCACTCTATCTTCTATGTGATTCATCTTTGCAGCTTGAATTGTAACTGCTTTAAACGCAGATAATTCATCTAGCCCTTCTCTTACATAAATTCCAACTTGAGTTAAAGCATTATCAATCATAATTACTGGATGATCAGTCATTATAGCAAACTCAATTCCAGCTTCTTTTAAAATCTTTCCAGCTGAAAAAGTTTTATTTCTTAACTCATATTTTGTTTTTGATCCTATTGTAGGACCAATAATAACTTTTTGTTTATGTTTTTTTAAATAATCAGTTATTAAATGACCTTCAGTAGCGTGTTCAATAGTTGCGTCTAAACCAAATTCTTCAATTAGCCTAATAGCCGTTACTATATCATCTTGTTGGTGAGCATGTATTTTAACTGGTAAGTTATCAAACACTCTTGCAAGAGAATGGTATTTTGCGTTATATTCGGGTTTTTTTACATCTTTGTTTCTAGATAATCCTTGATTATATTCATCGAGTTTTTCTTTATATTCTCTTGCCTTTATAAGAGATTCTCTTATTAAAGCCGCTGAAGCCATTCTTGTAGATGGAGCTTGGGTTCTTTTAGCATATACTGTTTTTGGATTTTCTCCTAAAGCCATTTTCATTGATGATTCTTCAACTACTACCAAATCATCAATAGTTTTTCCATAGGTTTTTAAGATACAAAAAGTTCCTCCTATTAAGTTTGCACTACCAGGTCCTGTACAAACTGTAGTTACTCCAGCTTCAAGAGCATCCTTAAAAGCTGTGTCTTGAGGTTTAATTGCATCTATAGCTCTTAGTTCAGGAGTAATTGGACTAGTTGCCTCATTGCCATCAGCTCCTTGAAACCCAATTGCTTCTTCGAATATTCCAATATGGCAATGTGGGTCTACAAGCCCGGGCGTTACATAGTTTCCTAAAGCATCTATAACTTTAGCATTAGGATAATCTTTTTCATTTAGTTTCCCGATTTTAGATATTTTATTATTTTTAATTAAAATATCTTTAATTTCATAATTAATATCAGCCATACTGATAAGGTTTGCGTTTTTAATTAAATACATTCTTTTCTCCCATTCTTGTGACTAAATTTATTAATGTAAGACATCCTTTAATTAACACTGATTCATCTACTTCCATTTTAGAATGATGAATCGGATAATTATATCTATCTTTAAAACCCGCTCCAAGCCAAGCCATCGCACCTTTTTTTAGATTTACATAATAAGAAAAATCTTCTGCTCCCATTGAAGGATTTTTTAATACTCTAATGTTTTCTTTACCAAATACAGGTTTAGCAGCTTCAATAAAGTTTAAAGCTTCATTTTCTGTATTTATTAAAGCATTATAACCCCTTATATACTTAACTTCAGCTTTTCCTCCATGTGAAGAAGCTATGTTTTCAGCTAAACGCTTAATACCTTCTTCAAACATTGTTCTCGTGCTTTCAAAAAATGTTCTAACAGTACCTTCAAGGCAAGCAGTGTCTGGAATTATATTATGTGTAGTTCCGGCTTTAACTTTTGCTATTGTAATTACTCCTTTTTCCATAGGGTTTTTCTTTCTTGAAACTAATGTTTGTACCGCAGTTATAAACTCTGCTTGCATAATTATAGGATCAATTCCTAAATGAGGATAAGCAGCATGTGTTCCTAGTCCATGAAATATTATTTTAATTGTGTCAGCTGCGGCTAAAGCTTCTCCTTTATTTATTAAAAATAATCCTGCTTCATCATCTGTGCTAATATGAAATGCATAAAAAGCTTCAACATCATCTAATAATCCACTCTTAACAATTCCTATAGCCCCTCCAGGGCTTGGCCCTTCTTCGGCTTCTTGAAAAATAAGTTTAACTGTACCCTGCCACTTATCTTTGTTTTCAGATAAGTATTTAGCTACACCTAACAACATGCTTGTATGTGTATCATGGCCGCAGGCATGCATTACACCTTTATTCACTGATTTGAATTCTAAATTTGTTTCTTCTTGAATTGGCAAAGCATCAAAATCAGCTCTTAGGCCAATAATAGGTCCTATTCCATTTTCTATTACACCGACAATTGAATATTTACCTACATAATCATGGTATTTAATCCCTAACAAATTCAATTGTTCTTTAATAAACTTATTGGTATTAACACAATTAAATCCAAGTTCTGGATGTTTGTGAAGATAATGTCTGTTTTTAAGAATATATTCTTCTAATTCCTTGAAATCTTTCATTTATTATTACTCCTTTTTAGCTCTATTTTAGATAACTGTTTAGATGATATAAATCCTATAATAAGAGTAATAATTCCTATTATTACCACAAGTAAATTATCGCTTAAATATTGGAATAAATTTTGATAAATTGGTGTTTGCTTAGTAAATTCTAAGGCAGTAGATGGATCTCTTATTTCAAAAAACATCGCTATAACGCTGGCTAAAATAAAACCTAAAATAGCGTAATAAGTTTGAGAATTATAATGTTTTAAAACATATTCAATCAAACGGCTAACTAAAATAACACCGAACACAGCCCCTAATGCAAAAGGTACAATAATTTCTAAATTATATGCAATATTAGTGAAATCAAATATATTTCCAACAACATTAGAAACAATAGCTGTATAAAAACCTAAAACAATAAGCAAAGCAGATCCTGATATTCCAGGTACTATCATAGTCATTGAAGCTAAAGCTCCCAAAATAAAAACTAAAAGCAAATTACCTAAGGTAATATCTATATGTTCAACACCTGAACCAGATCTAATTTTACCGAAAATTATTAAAAGAATAATAATAGTAAAGGAAAATAAGAAAGATAAAACACTAGAGATATTTAATTTTGATTTGCTAGCTTCTTGATAGATTTGTTTTACTCCACCTAAAATTAATCCTATAAAGAAGCCAAAAACGATAAATGAATTCCATTCTAATAATAGCCCAAATATTTTTGCAAGCAATACAATACTTATTCCAATTCCTAAAAAAAGTGGTATTAGGAATTGTAAGCTTTCTTTAAATTCTTGAAAAATATTACCTATTGAATGTAAAAGTTTTTTATATACGCCTAAATATATTGCCAAAGTCCCCCCACTAACTCCAGGAATAACAAAAGCAATACCAATTATAAAACCTTTAATAATTAATGTAACTGTTTCATAAAATAAACTCATATATCCACCTATTCTATAACTGCATCTCCAATTAAATCATAATCAAAAACTGATTTAATTTCAACATTGACTACTTCCCCAATTTCTAATTCTTTCTTTGATTGAAAAACAATCATTCCATCAACATCATCTGGAGCAAATGCATAACTTCTTCCATAATAAAAGTCTGTTTCAGGATCATAATTTTCAATGATTGTTTTATGTATTTTATGTTTTTGAAGTCTATTTTTATTTCTTGAAATTGTCTGTTGTAGGGACATTATTCGTTCTAATCTCTCTTGTTTTATTTCTTCCGGAATTTGATTACCATAATTAAATGAAGAAGTATCTTCTTCAGGTGAATATGTAAAAACGCCTAAACGATCAAACTTAAATTCTTTTGTAAAATCATATAATTCTTGAAAATCTTCTTCAGTTTCTCCAGGAAATCCTACTATATATGTTGTTCTTATTATAGATTGTGGTATTTCTTCACGA
>Ga0164318_10008058_pt1 | contig 10227 bp, 5 predicted proteins | sample GuaBasSedimGuay9_FD_113734 | JGI IMG/M metagenome (GOLD analysis project Ga0164318, IMG submission 113734) | Subseafloor sediment microbial communities from Guaymas Basin, Gulf of California, Mexico - Guay9, Core 4571-4, 0-3 cm | ecosystem: Environmental > Aquatic > Marine > Hydrothermal vents >...
TGGTGATTTTAGTAAATTATTAAACCTTACCGATAAGTATTCAAGAATGGATGTGCGTACAAATGCAGATACCGGCCATGATAGTATAGTAGCACGCGATTTTGGTGCTAAAGGAATTGGTTTGTGTCGTACTGAGCATATGTTTTTTGAGGGAGAGAAAATTATTGCAATGCGTGAGATGATTCTTGCTAATAATAGAGAAGGTAGGATAGAAGCTCTTGATAAATTATTAGAAATTCAGCAGAGCGATTTTGAAGAAATATTTGAGGCCATGGAAGGTCTTCCTGTAACAGTAAGGTTATTGGATCCTCCATTGAACGAATTTGTGCCTCATAATACTCGTGGACAGCAAGAAATGGCTGATGCAATGGAGGTTTCCTTGGAAACTATTCGGAAAAAAGTGGAAGAACTTGAAGAGGTAAATCCTATGCTTGGTCATCGTGGTTGTAGATTAGGAAATACATATCCTGAAATTACAGTTATGCAAACAAGGGCTATAATGGGAGCTGTAATTGCTCTTAAGAAACGTGGTGTTGTTGCCAAACCTGAAATAATGATTCCGCTAACAGGTACTTATGCCGAAATGAAAATGCAGGAAGATATTGTTAGAGACACTATTGCAAAGGTGTTTGAGGAAACAGAAGATAGTATTGAATATATGGTTGGTACTATGATTGAAATTCCTAGAGCAGCGCTTATGGCTGATACTATTGCTGATTCAGCAGAGTTTTTCTCTTTTGGAACAAACGACCTTACTCAGATGACTTTTGGTTATTCTCGTGATGATGCGGGTAAGTTCTTGCCAATATATTTGGATAAAGGTATTCTTAAGGATGATCCTTTTGCAGTTCTAGATCAAGATGGAGTAGGCCAATTAATAAAAATGGCTGTGGAGAAAGGTAGAAAAGCTAGACCAGATATTAAATTAGGAATCTGTGGTGAGCATGGTGGAGAACCAAGTTCAATAGATTTCTGTCATAGAGTAGGATTAGACTATGTTTCCTGTTCTCCGTATAGAGTGCCAATTGCTAGACTGGCAGCAGCTCAGGCTTCAATACGAGAAATGAAATAGTAAATAGATATTTGTAAATACAAAAGTCGCAATTGAAATTAATTCAGTTGCGACTTTTTAGTTTATAAGTTTAATAGTTTGGAAGTTTAGAGGTTTAAAAGTTTAGAGGTTTGGAAGTTTAGAAGTTAAAATATCGTAGTACGAAACCTCATAACCTGAAACCTCAAAACTTGAAACTTCAAAACTTAAAAAAATCAATTATATAGCTTATCCGAAAAAGTTCTACCAATATGCTCCGCCCAAGATTCAGTAATGGCAATTCTGCCTGCTTCCCAGCTACTTGGATTTCCGTGTGGGTGTCCATCTTGTTCAAATGCATTAATCTGTGCGGCAATTACAGCCATCCAATAGCTATTGTCAACAACAGTATAATGCGATGCATGCGATATCTCGTGGTTTACTAAGTGCTTTAGTCGGTCTGATTTGTCAAAATCAATACTTATCATTAGGTCGGGTATAACACTATTTAGTTTTTTATTAGTATATATGCTCATAATTCAATGAAAAATTATAGAAACTCCCAAAAGTTAATTATTCTTCTGGGAGTTCTAGGTTCTGTTATTCTATTACTTTAAAACAATATCCACCATTGTCTAGGTATTTCTCTTTATTATTATTCCATGTTTTGTAATATTTGTTTTTTGCTTCATTCATTAGATAAAAATTATTGTCATTTCTCCCATTCAAATAAACCTTGGCATCAACGTCTGTTTTATCACATTGTTGGCTAAAAGTTTGATTACCTCCTCTGTAATTAATGTCTGACCATTGTGAGAAGAAAAAATGACCCGTTTTTTTAGGGATAAGTTTGTATTCTAATGAGTATGTGTTGTTCTCAAAATTATATTGGCAATTTAAAACACTAGCACCATCCGAGTAATGAAAAATTTTATACCAATAACTACTGTCAATTAATAAGTCGAAGTGTTCTATATAAAGGAAATCTACAATGCTAGTATCCATATCAAAGATTGAAGTTTTAAGATAAAATTTGAAATCATCAAGCTGATATTTAGTATCTGTCTTTCGTTCGTATATTGGGTTTTCAATTGAAGAAGAAATAGTTATTGTATCTCCAATATGAAATACTTCGCTAGAAGGGGATAACTCAAATGGTAATACAAATTCGTAAGTTCCATATTTGGGACCACAATCATCATCTTTAATACAAGAATTAGTAGATAGAATAATTGTAAATGCTATTAAGAAAAGAAAGCGAGTGTTCATCATCTCTTTTTTCATAGCTTAATAACTGTTAAATAAATCATTTACCTCGGAACTAGTATTAGAAGTACTATTAAGATAGTCATTAATTAGTAATTGCTTAAAATCATTAATATTTGTGATATTAACATTTAGGCAGTTATACATTTGTTGATTTGAGAAACCACTTACATTGTCTATTACCGTTGTTGATCCGCTATTATGCTCATTTATAGATAAAGGTTCTACTCCATTATCAATTAAATCAAGATATACACCAATTGGAATATGGTTATCAAATTCATTCCATGTTTCTTCTAATTGTCTAAGATATGTTATATTACCAATAGATGTGTTTCCGCTAAGTGGATAGCTTTTATGAGTAAAGCTCATGCCAATATGCTCCGCCCAAGACTCACAAAGTGCAATTCTGCCAGCTTCCCAGCTACTTGGATTACCGTGTGGGTGTCCATCTTGTTCAAATGCATTAATCTGTGCGGCAATTACAGCCATCCAATAGCTATTGTCAACAACAGTATAATGCGATGCATGCGATATCTCGTGGTTTACTAGGTGTTTTAGTCGGTCTGATTTGTCAAAATCAATACTTATCATTAGGTCGGGGATAACATTATGTAAGGCAACTAATGCCACTAGATTAAAAGGTGCTGCTATATAGCTTGCAGAGCTTGCTCCTCCCTGTGTGATTGCAAATGCTGTGTTTGCAGCTCCTAATTGACTAGCCATTATAGAAAATCCAGTTTGTTCTCCACTTGCCCATGCATATATGTCTAAATTGCTTGGAGGAGGGTTTATACCTTCTTGTATGGCATAGTTGTAATATTCATTTATTGCATTATTTATGGTGGCACCACCCCACATCATATGAGTGTGTGAACCTTCTGTTTGCCAACTATGTATATTTGTAATCATATTGCTATAGTTCTGATGTGTTGCAAAGCCAACGTATTTTTCTACTGGATAAAAATAAGAAAATAGATTATTCCATCCATTTATCTTACCTCTAATAGAACATCTATCACCTTCGTACTCTATAAATATCCATATTCTACCCCAAAACTCTTTTTCAAACTTAAAACAACCATTGTTAAGAGTTTGAACAGAGAAAGATTTAAACCAATTACCTTTTATTCTTACTTTTACTCCTCCTACTCCTTTATAAGTGTCGGTGTTGCTAGCATTGGAAAGCTGAGTGTCAAAAACTCTTACATTGCCATAAGGTTTTCTGACACTTCCTGTGGGCGAGCATCCTACTTCTGATGCCCCTGAGCAATCACAATAAGCTTCAATAACAACTTGATTGTTACCGTTTTCGGTAACTATAACCATTCGATATTCTAATACGCAAGGAGGGTTGCAATCAATCTCGTCATTGTTGCCCATAACATACTCTATATTTATATCTCCAATTTCTTCTAATGAATACCCTGTAAGATTACTAATATCACTAATGTTTCCTGTTAGTCGGTATGCTTCGGCTAATAATAACGGATTTGATTCGTCTAAATATAAGTCACTAATTACTGTGTGTTGTACACTTGGCACCTCATCACCTACTGGTATTACAGCGTAAAATGTTGGGAATCCATTTTCAATGGGCTCTTGATAATAATCGCCCATTTCAATCATTTCATATTGTAGGTCGTAGTCGTATAAATGAATATCTGATGCTAACAGTAGTTTTGCCTCTTCGTTTGAATTGGGAGTAAACATAATGTATTTATCAGTAGCCTGCATAGTGCTGTAATTTGTGCCATATAGATTATTGTGAGCATGCGCCATAATAGTAGTTGTATATGGATTTTGCCTCTTTTCTCCTAATACAGTCCTTATGCCAGACTCTGTTCTTGCATTAGGATTGCTATTCTCTCTTATATCGAATACAATTTCATCATGTATTTGGGAGTTTGTATTGCATATTGCCTTTTTTTCTTCATCTTTTGTACACGAATACAGTAAGGTTGTTAAAATAATTAATGAGATAAAAGAGAGACTTAATAAATTAAATTGATTAGAAAATAACTTCTTTAAACCATTTACTAGATAAGTTTGTTTGTTTGTTTGTTTGTTTGTTTGTTTGTTTGTTTGTCATTTTTATTATTTTTTTGTGATCATTAAATATCTACAAAATGAGCTTTTATAAATACGAACATCAAAGGTAGGTAAAATAATAGGTTGTATTTTTTTTAATTGAATATTGAATTAAAATTAGTTTGAAGGTTTATCCAAAATTGTCAACGGTGTTCAATTGGGCTGGGTTTCCTTTAGGAATGAGGCTATGCAGGGGGGGAGTTTGGAGGTTTGGAGGTTTAGAAGTTAGAATATCGTAGTACGAAACCTTGAAACCTCAAAACCTGAAACTTCATAACCTGAAACCTCATAACCTAAAACTTCTAAACCTAAAACTTCTAAACCTGAAACTTCATAACCTGAAACCTCAAAACCTCAAACCTCAAACCTAAATAAACCTATTTCTTTTCCTCCACATCCTCAGGATTTACATATTCATCTTTATTCTTTCCGCCAAATACCGATACTTGTACATATCGTTTAGGATTAAGCTTTATATCTTCAAGTAGTAAGTGTAGTTCTCTTGTGGCAGCTTCTAATTCAATATATAGAGTGTCGTTATTAACTAATTTCCCCATTGAGCCTTCGCCATTATTAATCTTATCAGCTATTTCGCTAAAATTAACCATTGCATGATCTACCTTATCGAAAGTAGATTTTATATCTAATTTGACAAGCGAATCGCTTAAATTAGAGAAATTATTAATAACATTATTTATCTTTTTATTATTAGAATTCAAATTTGATGAAATACTCTCAAGATTTGATAGAGTATTAGCAATATGATTTGTTTCTCCAGAAATTAAATTATCAAGATTCTTAGTAGAATTCTCCAAATTGATAATAGTGGTTTTTATTCTACGGAATGTTTCGGCAAGGCCATCAACAGTTTCTTCGTTGAAAACCATTTTAAAAGAAACCATTATAGCTTCAATGGAAGCCATCATATCTTCAGCTTTAGCTTTTAGAGGCGCTACTTGCATCGATACTTCTTCCTGTATAGTTGTAGCCATTGCTGTCTTTAAAGTGTCGCCAGATTTTGCATTTGTTTTGGATGGCATTAATTGTAAATCAATTTTATTAACTCCCAAAAAATCGCTTCTAATTATTGCAATAGTATTTGAAGGTATAGCAATATCATTAGTAAGTTTTATGCGAACTAAAACGCGAGCATTGCTATCATTTTCTATAAAATTTATTTTAGAAACTTTACCTATTTTAAGCCCATTAACGCTTACAGGATTTGACACATTAAGTCCAGCAACTCTATCGTATATAAGCACGAGTTCCCTTTCCTTCGTAAAAATGTCGTTTCCCTTTAAGAATGAAAAACCCCAATATGCAGCAAAAAGTGTAATTGTTGCAACTATTCCTATAATAAATTCTTTTCTTATCTTCATATGTTTTGCAAATTTAAGGATATTATAAAGACGGAATATCGATATTATTTATTTAGTTCGTTAATTTTAGTCTCACACTCCTTGCGCGAGACTCTCTTATCATTTATAAACGATACGATAAAAGCATCGCTATACGATTTTGTAATATTCTTCAAAGCTTTCTTAGCTTTACTGAAACTGCTAAATTTACCACTTACATATTTGTAGGAACCATTTTGTGAGTAATGCCATACGTTTTCTATGTTTTTAAAATCACTTGCTTTCTTAATGCTTGTAGAAGTAGTAAATTGAACGCCAAAATACGCAGATTCATTTTTTTTATTATCCACTTTGGTAGTATCAGCAACGTTATTGGTATTCTCTTCAATAATTGTATTGCTAATTTCCTTACCTTTTTCCATAGAGTTTTTATAATCTCTAAATGCTCTATATATAGCTGAGGCTAAGTAGTCTTGACCTTGTTCTGATAAAAGGAACTTTTCTTCTTCAGCATTCGAAATGAATCCTAACTCCACAAGAATACTTGGCATTGTACTATAAACAAGCACTAAAAATCCAGCTTCTTTAACGCCTCTGTCTACTCTATGCATTCGGTCTCTAAATTGATTTTGAACACTCTGGGCAAGTAGCATGCTTTGACCTCTATAAGAATTCTGAAGCATTTCAAACATAATATATGACTCTGTAGAATTTGGGTCAAAATTATTATAATTTTTGCTGTAGTCAGCTTCCAAAAGTATGGCAGCGTTCTCTTTTTTGGCAACGGCTAAGTTTTTTTCACTTCTAGAGGTTCCAATAATCCAAGTTTCTGTTCCTTTTGCTTTAGTGCTTGATGATGCATTACAGTGTATAGAAATAAGTACATCGGCTTTTGACTTATTAGCAATATCTGCTCTTTTATGCAATTCTACAAAAACATCCTTATCTCTTGTGTATATAATATCTACTCCTTTTATATTATCATTAATAAGTTTGCCAACTTTAAGGGCTACAGATAGTGCAATAGTTTTCTCTTTAGAATGTTTACCTACAGCGCCGGAGTCTTTGCCGCCGTGTCCTGCATCAATAACTACTTTGTCAATATTGTATGCGTCTTGAGCAATAGAGCTATATGCACTATTAAGTAAAAGTGTTAGAATTAATAATGTATATTTATAAATATGCATATTGATTTATTATTGTAAAATAAAAATTATTATAAAACGTTATTGCAATCAATAAAACTATTGTGAAAAAAATATTATCTTTATGTTTAATATTATTGAAATTCACTTGTAAAGTTTTTATAATTTTGATTTTTATATATGTTGGTGTATTTTATCTAACAAATATAAAATTAAGAGTTTAAAACTATTAAAGAATATCTGTAAATTGTTAACGAAATTATCAACAAATATATTGTTTAAATTATTGATATTTATGTTAATAACATTATTTGTGAATAATAATGTTGTGGCGCAAAATCAAAAAATGGATTCATTAGTGAATAAAGCTGATAGTCTCTTTAATAGCGATGCTGTGCAACAAAAAATAGAAAAAAAGAAATCTAGCATGGATCTCAAATCCAAAGCAATTTATCTGGCAGACGATAGTTTGATAATGGATAGAGAAAATGAGATGTTATATTTATACCATAATGCAGTAGTAAACTATGATGGTATTATTCTGAAAGCAGAATATATAGAGCTTGATTTTAAGAAAAATACTGTTTATGCTATAGGAGTGCCTGATTCTACAGGCGAGATTATAGGAGCTCCTGTATTTAAAGATGCTGGCGAAGAATATCAAGCTGGAATAATAGAGTATAATTTTGATAGCAAAAAAGGGCTTATAAGTGATGTTACCAAAAATCAAGGTGATGTTTTTATTTGGATGAAAAAAGGTAAGAAGTTACCTAGTGATATAATATATGTAGAAACGGGTCACTTTACAACCTGTAGTGCAAAACATCCTCATTATCGAATAAAATTTAAGAAAGGTAAAGTAATTCCTGACGATAAGATTGTTACTGGACCTATATATATTGAGGTGGAGGATGTGCCTTTACCTTTTGTTATGCCTTTTGGTTTTATCCCAAATACTTCTAGTCGTTCCAATGGAATACTTGTCCCTTCATATGGATATTCAGAAAATAGGGGTTATAACCTAACCAATGGTGGTTATTATTGGGGTCTTGGCGATCATGCCGATCTTCAGTTAAGAGGAGATATATATACGCGAGGTAGTTGGGCAATTAAAGCTCTTACTAGATATAATTTCAGATATAGAGGTAATGGTTCTGTAGCTCTTAATTATGCTTATAATAAATATGGAGAAACCGATACTAAGAATTATAACGAAGATCAAACGTTCCAATTTAAATGGAGTCATAGGCAAGATCCAAAAGCGAACCCATATTCTTCGTTTACTGCAAATGTAAATTTTGCAAGTAAGAACTATAATAAATTAAATCCAGCAACTTCTCAGGATTATCTTACAAATACTATTATGTCAAGTATTTCTTATAGTGCTAGATTTGGTAATGGTTATAACTTTACGGGAAGTTTTAACCATTCTCAGAACTCCAAATCAGGAGATATTGATATGACTCTACCACAAATATCGTTTAGTACACCAAGATTTTATCCTTTTCAAAGAAAAAATGGAATGGGTACTAAAAGATGGTATGAGAAAATATCTATGTCGTATAAATTAGATGCTAGAAATAATTTGGAGACTAATGACAGTGTTTTTATGCAAACAAAATGGGAAGATTTTGATAATGGAGTAAAACATGTTGTTCCAATTAGCAGCACTGTAAATATGGGTTCATTTAACTGGACAAATAGTGTGAATCTTACCGAACGTTGGTATTTACAATCTGTAAATAAATATTATGAAAATGATACAACTATTGTTGAAGGGGAAATAGTTCCTCCGCACCTAGTAACGGATAGAAGTCAAGGGTTTAATGCAGTGCATGAGTTTGATTATAATTCATCAATAACCACACGTATTTATGGAATGTATATGGCAAAGAATAGCCCATTAGCTCTGCGCCATGTTATTACTCCAACACTTAGTTTCAATTATCATCCCGATTTTGGCGTTGAACCTTTTAATTATTATCAAGAATATACTAATGACAAAGGTGAAGTAATACGATATAGTATGTACGATGGAATGATGTATGGCTCTCCTAATGATGGTAAGTCGGGTAGTGTAGGGCTGTATTTTGATAATACATTTGAGCTTAAAATACCTTTTGGTAAGGATACTATAAATGGTGGTACTAAGAAGATAAAAATTCTTGATAACTTAAGATTTGGTACAAGATATAATCTTGCTGCTGAAGAGTTTGCTCTTGCTCCTTTGGAGGTGTCTGCTCGTACAACTATTTTTAAAGGTTTGAGTGTTAGATATGCTGGTTATTGGGATTTTTATGCAGTTGATACAGCCGGTGTTAGAGTAAATGAGTTTATCTGGAATGTAACTCCTAATACATATCTTAGAAAGAAGAAAAGTACTTTTAATTTAAGTTTCAACTATAATCTTAATTCAGGAACTTTTAAAAAGAAAAGAGATAAAAAGAAGAAAGATTATGAGTCTAATGTAGGTACAGAAGCTGAACTGGAAGAAATAAATAGTCATAAATTTGATTATGTAGATTTTAATAATAACTGGTCGGCAAACTTTAGTTATAGTTTTGCTTATAAAGAAATATATAACCTTAGTTTGCAGCAGTTTGATTATGATTTTGTACAAACCTTAAATTTTAGAGGTAGTATTAATATTACTAAAAAATGGAAAATAGGTGGTTCTACAGGTTACGATTTTAAATCGGGTGAGCTTACCTATACATCGGTAGATATATATAGAGATTTGCATTGCTGGGAGCTTATGTTTAATTGGATTCCAATGGGTTTCAATAGAAGCTATAATATTACACTACGAATTAAATCTCCATTATTACAAGATCTTAAACTTAATAGAAAAAGAAACTGGAGGGATTATTAATGTTTGATATAATAAAGAAAACCTTGCTTATTATTGTTGTTTTGACCTTGGGCGCCTGCTCAAATTCTAATGCAATTGATATTAAAGAAACATTAATTATTGATTCATCAAATTTTATAATAGAGAAAAAAAATGAGGATACAATTACCGTAAATGCATCAATTATAATTAATTATACAAAGGATGAGTTAATGGGTAGGGTAGTCCCCAAAAATGATACTAGCTTTTCTCTTATTGAAAAGGAACATACTGCTAAATCTAAAATATATTTGCGCAAGGAAGCTTATTCTGCTTTTTGTAGAATGTATGATGCTGCAAAGAAAGATGGTTTCAAGCTAAATATAATCTCAGCTTTTAGAAGTAATTACCATCAGCAGCTAATTTGGGAATCTAAGTGGATAGGTAAGCGAAAAGTAAATGGACAAAACCTTAGCCAGCAAGTAAAGGATGAAGTAGAGCGAGCAA
>Ga0164318_10008059_pt1 | contig 10227 bp, 6 predicted proteins | sample GuaBasSedimGuay9_FD_113734 | JGI IMG/M metagenome (GOLD analysis project Ga0164318, IMG submission 113734) | Subseafloor sediment microbial communities from Guaymas Basin, Gulf of California, Mexico - Guay9, Core 4571-4, 0-3 cm | ecosystem: Environmental > Aquatic > Marine > Hydrothermal vents >...
GCCATAAATGCAATGGCCTCAGACTTTGCCCAAGCAAGTAACGAAGCATCCATCCAGAACGCAGAGAATAACCTTCGTGTTTTCTTGCAGGAGTCAGCGCAAGACATTGATAACTACCGAACCGATGCGCAGCGACAGACAGCCTTGGATAATATGGCGATGGAGATGACAAGGTTTGCTATCACTGCGGGTTTTGGTGCCGATTCAGACAAAATGGCCAATTATCTTGCGCTGGTTTCTGACATGAACCCAAGCCTAGGATTAACCATAACCGATCAAGCCGCAGAAGACGCCTCAGCGAGTGTTGACTAATGAGCTATTCCGCACGAGTCGGTATTGCCAACGAGAGTAAGGAGTACTGGAAAGGCGTTATTCTCGATATGCAGGCGGGCAACTGGGATAACTACGCGCCTATTTCGATGGAGCCGGAGTTTAAGTCAGGATGGACGATACAGTCATACCTTAACGACAAAAACAGCAGGATTCCTTCTGACTCAACCATGAACACGGGTGAGGTTAGCAATCTTAGTTATACTAAGAACGGTGGTAGCTACACAGAAGATGGCGAGGTATTTACTGACCCTGGTTCAGCGGCAGCAAGCGATTCAATGATGATCGGTTCCGACAAAGGGACGGGTGAAAATTGGTTTGGAGGTAAAAACCCTTTTGCAGCGGGTAACGGGAAGACAGGTTTAGCTTACAGCTCAAACGAAGTAAGAGATCAATACCTGCGCCAAACTGACGGGCGCATTGCGGACACTATGACCTTTGACGAGATCATGGCTGAAAACCGCCTATATCAAGCAGGCATGGACAAGTGGAGCCAAACTTGGGAAGAAATGCGGGCAGAGGCAGGATCACCATTTGAGGATGCTGGTATAAAGGTGAATTTGGCCGGTCTCGGTAACATGCTGAGTGATACAGAGAATAAATACAGGGATGATAGGGCCGCATGGATGGCCGCTAATTCATTTACTGACGAACAAAAAAGGCAGATCGAGTCGAATTACGCAAAGGTCGCTAAAGAATGGAACGATAATCTTCCTGATTTAACGACTGACGCAGGCGTGGAGGCATACCGTAAAGAGCAATATGAGAAAGCGGTCGCTAGATATAAGGTGCATGAGCACCAGTTAAGCGAAGAAGAGAAAGAACACGCTCAAGAGTCGGGTAATTTCTTCGCCTCTAATTTAGGTAAGGCGGTGACATTTGTCGCGGCTATCTATGGTGGATGGGCGGCATCAAGTCTATTTACAGCAGGATCGGCAGCAGGATCGGTAGCGGCAGGTGCAGCATCAGGCGGTATTTCGGGCAGCTTAAATGCCGCAGGACAAGGCGGGGATTTTGGGGATATGTTTGAGTCTGGGCTTAAAGGCGCGGCCATTGGCGGCTTTACCGCAGGAGGCGCTCATTACGCAGCACCTTTAATACAAGACGGACTGAACGCGGTAGGTGATTTTTTCGGGGCAGATGCCGCAGCAGGCCAGTTAGACGGTGGATTATTAACCAACACTGGGAACCCTATGCAGGCAAGCATAGACGCTGGACTCCCTATAAACCCTACCGATAACTTTATGACTTCCGGCGGAGCAGCCTCAGAAGGTTATCTACAGCCATTGGTTGAAGCTGGATTACCTATCACCGGCGATACTTTACGCCCACTTCTTAATACAACCGTACCTTATACTGATCCCGGTCCTAGTTCGTTTGCTGAGAATCTAGGGGATCAGGTCGGGGACGCTATCGGTGATTTTGTAGGTAGTTCTTTATTCCCACCAGCGGCTGGGGTTGGAGCTGTTGCCGTAGTAAACAACAATAATAACGAGGATGACAACCAATCCACCGGAGTAAGTTCGGTGGCATCAAGGGGCGGGTCGGCACCTAATACAGGGGTCGGTTCGGATGCTAGTTCTTTCTCTTCTGGCTGGCAGGGCGGAGTGGTTAGGCACGCAGGCGGCGCACCACGCGCTCATCAAACAACAAACGCGGGGCTACTTCCGCAAACGAGGTAATAATTATGGGCTTTACGGATATATTAAGCGGAGTCGGAGAGTATTTTGACATAAACGACGTAGCTAGTGACTTTATTACCGACTTCGCGGATGTTCAGTTCTTGACTGATAACGCTTGGATAACGGATGTAGCGGTTGACGCGGGCCTAAACGGACTTGTGACGGCACTAGCTGGCGGTGATATTGGCGAAGCAATGCTTTATGGAGGGGGCGCATCACTACTTGACCAAGATATGTTTGGTGATCTAGGAAATTATGGCAGCGCGGCACTAAGAGGCTACGGATTGGCTGCGGCGAATGAAGGCGACGGGTGGTTGGGCGCTGGATCAGGCTTACTTGGTGAGTACCTATCTAAACAGAAGGCAGGCACAGCGGTAGAAGAAGAGGAAGCCGGTCCGAAAGACATTGAAGAGCAAATCAAAGAGAGCGGCGGAGTGACGTCAAGTGATCCAACCGATGCAGATGATGGGTTTTCCGTGTCGGGAGCGCTTAAAAAATACGGCATTATGAAAGAAGATGGCGACGGTACGCTAATAGGTAAAGCCCTTTTGGGTGGTGCTGGAGAAATGGCGCGGGTCAAATCTGCGGAAGATGTGCGAGAGCATCAACAAAAACTCTTACAGCAAAACCAAGCGTATCAGGCACAGCTTGTTGCCCAGCAAGAACAGAACAGGATTAAAGCGTTTAATCTACCTAATAACATGGGGATTTCCAGACGATGAATACACCAGAAGAGCAAATGGCAGGCGCACCACAAGCTGCACCACAAGCTGCACCACAAGGGCCTAAAGGCGGCAATCCAATAGCGGCACGGGTTGGCGCTCAAGCTGAAGACCCTAATCCGGTTGTTGAGCGGTTTATCATTAACGTGATGAAACTTGCCAGCGGGGATCAGCATGACAAGATGGTGGCGCAAGCTAAGTCTGCAAAGGGTAAGCCTGAGCTGGGACTTGCACGAGCAACCTATTTTATTATGAGCGCAGTTAAGAAGGGATTAGCTAAAAAAGGCGTGAATATACCGGGTAAAGCCTGGCTTGCGCCTAATGGCTTGCTGGTTCAGTCAACCAAGCTAGTTGTTGTGCTACTCAAGAACGCGGGAATTGATTTAACCGAAGACCAAGTAAAAACCGGTATGCGAATCACTGCCGAGTCATTGGCACAGACCGACCATAACGAAGGTGTTCGAGCGGATCAGGCGGGCGAAGAGGCGAATCAGCTTAAAGAACAAGCCCGTCAAATGCAGGAGGCGCATAATCAGGGCGCACCACCACCACAAGCACCACCACAAGCACCACAGCAAGCACCACAGCAAGCACCACAGCAAGCACCACCACAAGGTATGCTTCCGCCACAAGGGGCTCCACAATGAGTATGTTAGCGGCTTTCGGAGCTGGGGCAGCAAGGGGTGTCGAAGATAGCTGGGAGAATACCCGCGAAGAGAATAAAGCGGCAGCAGAGGAGGCGTTCAAGATGCGTCTCCTTCAGAAATCATTTGATAATGCCAAACAGTTGCGGGCGGATGTTGAGACCGAGGCGGTTGGTAAGCTGAATGACCCAAATAGTTCTTATAGTATTACGCGAGAACACACCAAAGAAGATAAATTGGCCGCGAAAAAAGGTGAGGGCAAAGCCAATTATAAGAAATTTAATATCTACGGAAAAGAGGCGACCGCTTGGTTTGATGACAAAGGGAATCTGGTAGATAACAAGTTCAACCGCGCACCCACTGTATCTGTGGATGAAGCTAAACAGTACCTGTTAGCCTCTCCAGAAGGCGAGGACATGGAAGAGGACGAAATCGGCATTAGAGCAAAAGCAATGAGTGAAAGCTCTTCAGCTTGGGCGCATGTGAATAGCGCCAGCAAAAGGGGTGGAGGAATGCTCCCTAAAACTGAAGAGCCTGACGAGGGCACACCGATGGCAGACAGGGTGAGTTCGGACTGGGGCAGAGCAAAGGATGACGTGTCTTCCATTGGCAGTAAAATAGCTGGCGTTTTTGGGGGGAATGCTCCCACTCAAACTGAGATAGCCATAAAGTTAGGTGATAAATTACGCAGCGAGGGCTTTCTTGGTATGAGCAACCGCAATACTAAAGATGTCGGTCAAGGTGAGCTTGATACTTTTTTGCAGCGCGTAGAGAATGCGCGGAAAGCTGGCGTAGACGAGGATGGCCGCGATGAATTAAATAACATCATCAAGGCTATTAACCTTCGGTTTAAACTAAACGTAAATCCACTTTAAAGGCTACATTCTATGCGACCACCTTCCTTACTGGAGTTTCATAAAGCTGTTCGTGACGATTACCCAGACGCAAAGGACGCAGACATTGTTTCCATGTGGGACGATGAGTATGCAGCAGCCTACAAAAAATCCACAACCACTTCTCTAGCCGATTATCCTGTATCAGCAGCTAAGGGCGCGGTCGGTGTTGCCAGTGGATTATATGGCGTAGCGGATGCTCTTAGTGGTGGCGCTCTTGATAAATCTCTTGACCGGAAGATGTCAACGGGATTTACAGCGCTTGAAGAGGGCTTAGATAGTTTCCGCTCAGAAGGGGCGAGGAATCAATCTGCGGATTTTGGCGCTATTGAAGGTGTAGGTGATTCCATTGGCTACCTATGGGACAATCCTGAAGCGTTTGGAAATATCGTTGCTGAATCAGTAGGTTATATGGGCGGTACGCTCGGTGTAGCAAATGCTGGGATTAAAGCGGTATCACTCGCAACACGGAAAGCGGCACTGGCTAAAGGAGGAAGTGCGGCAGCGGCAGAGACACTTGCCAAGAAAGCGGGCGCAGATTACGCGGAGGCCATGTCGATTAGCGCAAACACTGGCGTTATCGGTGGAGGCAGCTTTAACGAGGGCCGTGACAGCATCCTTAATCTTTCGGACGCAGAATTAAAGGCTACGGACGGGTACAGTGAATTACTTGCTCATGGAGTCGAAGAGGGAGACATTCGTAATGTTCTGGCGCAATCAACAGGATTAACTCAAGGCGCAATCGCAGCGGCTTTTTCTAGTGTAGCCAGTAAAGTAACTGGTGCTGGTAAATTTGAAGGCGACGTACTGACCGGAGGGGTAAAGGGTTTTGCTGGAGGCGCTGCGCGTGGCTTTAAAGCAGAAGCCATACAGGAATCTATCGAGTCTGGCGGGGAAAGCATTGGTCGCAATGTAGGAATACGGAGCGGCATTGATAGCGAGCATCCGTTATTCGAGGGAACAGCAAAGGACACCGTGATTGGTGGCTTATTGGGTGGCATCACTGGCGGCGGATTGGGTGCTATTGGTGGAGCAGTCAGCGGCAGGGACGAGGCGCAGCGGCAAGAAAACATTGCTAAACTAAGCAAGGTTATGGATGAGCGCAAGCAGCAAGCAGACGCGGGCGCAGCAGTAGCAGAAGAGCAAGCCAGGCAGAACACAGCCAGCGCAGGCGGAGACGCACTTGACACAGCAACGGCGGTTATGGGCGCTTCCGGTGCTTATGACGAGCAAGTAATAGCCGCTTATGAAACAAGCCCTCTTGAGGGAGAATTACTCGCACCTGTTAAAGAGATAGGTACGGACAAACCAGCATTGGAGGTAGCTCCACTCGAAGGTGAGCTTTCTAGCCCTGCCACTACGCCATTAATTGCAGAACAGAAAAGATTGGAGTCAAACACTCCAGAACCAATAAAGACTATAACAAATGAACAGGAAGAGGAAACAACACAGGAAGGCGCGGTAGCCATTGCTGGCGATACGGGTGAGGAGTGGCAGCTAGGCTTGTCAGAAATGGCGGATAAGGCAAAGGAGCAAGCAAGAATTGCCAAGCGCAGGGATGCGGAAGAAAGGGATGGAGATTTAGCCTCAGCTAAAAATGCCATTAAAGAAGCTAATAAGTTATTCGCTGATCCAGAAAGCAGCGACAACAAACTAAAGATAGCGCGGGATTTTCAGAAACTCACGGCGCGGCTGGCTAAGGTAAAGGTAAAGGCAATAGAGTTTTCAGATGAAATGCCTAACATGACCGAGCGTGAATTCCGTAAGCGGTGGGAGATTGATAACTCAGGGCGTGATTACAAGGAAGGCAGCCTATTTAATGTAATCCCTTTTGTTCAGTCTTTGCACGCATGGGACAAGGACGGGATTAATAATTTCAGGAAAAAAGCCCTTTACGGCGGGATCACTGCGGCAGATATTCGGAGTGGTGGCCAAAGTTCTGCTCTAACAGCTAAGGTAAAGCAAGCAATGGCGTTCTATGGGGAAAAATACACCACCAAAGAAGCTGCGGTAAACACCTTAGTTGATCGCAATATAGAGCTGGGGGGCATAGAGACTCACATTCCTTATGGCCGAGAGAAGAATGATATTTCAACCGACTTAACCGACCGGCTACTACGAAACAAATACATAGCATCTATAGAGCCATTTATTAAGAGCGCAAAGGCATCCCCTGAAGCTGTTGCCAGCTATAAGGAGGCGATAAAAGCCAACAAGAGCGCAGCAAAAGGTAATTATTCACCAATAGTTACCGCAGAAAACCGTAAAATTGAAGAGGTTAGAGTAAAGGCTGAGAAGAAAGCCGAGGCTGCACCAGAGGAAATAACTGAAGCGACACCAGAAGCCATGCCTAAAGTGGCAGCAGAGCCGAAGGATGGGTTTGGACACAGCTCAAATCCCCGCAAAGATCGGAATAGCGACACTTATGTATTGGGCGAGAAAGGCGACTTAGGGGTTACGGCAGACGGTGTTGCTACCTCCGCTCTGCAAACAGCAGGTAATGACCCAAAGAAAGCAAAGCAGCTTATTGAAAAATCAGTTGTAGAGGGTGAATTTAGAGAGGCGGCCCTGAAAGAGGTGAGCGCACAAGACGAAGCCCGCGTAAAGATTGCAAAGAAAGCCGAGGCTCAGAAGAAAAGGAAGGCGGTTAAACCTACCGATTCAATGCTGACTGCCCTTGCTAAAATTGGCGGCGTAAACCTTACGGAGGCTGAGGCGCAAGGTATTGACCCGGCAGAACGCACTCGCAAGGTAGGTATTCGGCGGGTATTCAACAACGGCAAGAATTCGCTATCGTTTGATGCAGCGGCAGAGGTATTGTCCGAAATGGGCTATGACGTTGCTAACGATGAAGGCAATTACGATGCAAACGTTTTATTGGACCGCATATCATCCTCTTTATCAGGTGAAGACCAGTTCACGCCTCAAGGCCATGAAGCTATGGCGGCGGAGGAAAGTCAGCAGCGTGGAGAGGAAATTGCTGAAAGAGAGCGGGAAATTGTAGGCTCGGATGTCAAAGGCACTGAGGCAACCAAGGAGAGCGTTCCTACGGATGCCTACGAGCAAGATGGTGACTTGCTGTCTTCTTATAGTGAGGAGGACGTACAGGCTCGTGAGGCGGCTATAAAGGAGCAAGAGGAAACTAGCAAAGCTGAAACCAAGAAAGCGGTTGAGAAGACCCAGGCCGACAAAGAGGTTGATGATTTCCAGTTGACTGGCTCGGATTTACCGGCAGACGCTAACGCAAACCAGAGTGATGTCTTTGCAGCTAATCGAGCCAAACTAAAAGAACACAGTAAGCCAAAACCGATTGAATCTATAATGCTAAGGAATGAGGCGGGGGAGAAGATTAACGCAGCTAAAGAGCTTGCAGCTATCGACACTCGCCTGAACGCCCTTAATGATTTGAAATTGTGCTTGTCGGGGAAATGATTAATGTATCTAAGCGATGATGAATGGGAAGCGAAGAATAAACCCAAACTTCCTAAAGTAAATAAACGAACGGCGTCAGAAGCGTCTCTTGAAGTATCGGCTAAGTCTGCACTCGCGGCGGCTGCATCGGCTAATCATGCCACGCAACTGATAACGGAATCAGTTATCGCCACACAGGGAACCGCACGGGCTCTACTGGATATGGTATCAAAGCTATCTGAGAATGCTGAGGGCAACAACCACGAACCGCAACCGGTACGCTTAATCGTAAACCGCAAAAACAAACTCATCGAAAGTATTGATGTAATCCCTCTCGTTAGGAAGAAATAAATGTCGAAAATCAATTGCGTCAACACTGTCCAGAATCTTAATGATGGCGATGTAAAGGAATTTTTAGCAAAGGTAGACCGAGGAATTGACCCTAATACTGCCGTTGATTTGGTTATTCAGGATGTACTAAAAAAGAGGGCACAGCTTAGTAAGTACCTAGAAAAACAAGGGGTATCTATTGGCGAATTCAAACGCTCTGCGCCAGTCAGCAGCAAAAAAACGAAAGCAAGCAGCAAGAAAGCAATATCAAACGCGTCGGTAGCTGGTGCTAAGGATTTGAAGGGTGGCAAGTACACCATTAATTATCATAACGACTTATTGGGCGCTGCCAACGAAGGGCGATTGAGCTTGAGTGACTTTCAGGCCGGTCTTAATGCGCTGCTCGACAACAAAGAAGACGTGCTGGAAAGACTATCAAAGTACACCAAAGGCGTATTGTTCAATATGGCAGGAGCCTACCTTGACAGCACAACAAAGAAAGACGAACTGGTTACATCAGCATACGATAGGATTTATAGGTTTTATGTGCTGGACAAAGAAGTTCCAGCACTTAGCTTTTTCATGGGCGAGCAGCAAGCAGCGCAAAAAAAGCATGACGAAGACGTTTTAGCGATAGCAAGGTCAGTAACTGAATCAGACCTAAAAGACTGGGCAGAAAGTAGAGCTGAGGCTGTAGCCAAAAAAGCTCAAAGAAAGGCAGAATTTGAAATGGCATTGAGCAAGCCTGAGTCACTGTCTGATTTTAACATTTACATAAACCATCAAATGCGTAACGGGGCTGAAAGCAAAGAGGCCGCTAGGATGCTACTTAGCCCGAAGCAGAGACGGAAATTAGATAAATTAAAGGCGGAGAGTAGCCGAGATAAACGCGCGGCTCTGATGGAGAAAAACCGCACATCAATGGCGGCAGGCGGCAATGTTGAGAATGCAGAGATTATTGCAACGAAGCACACAAAAAAAGGGCACGACCTTTATGTTGTTAGGGCTGGTGATCGTGTAGAGAAAGACGTTTACCGAGAGTGGTTATCTGTAGCCAAGCGACTGGGTGGTTACTTCTCTCGTTTCAGAGGTAATGGCGCTGTAGCCGGCTTTCAGTTTACAGAAATGGATTCAGCTGAGGCTTTTAGAGATCACATTTCCAAGGGTGATAATGATTCCGCGAAAAACAAAATGGCGGAACGCATGAACGCTTTTGAAGATAATCGCTCACAGTCTTCGGTTGAAAGGCTAAATGTGATGGCTGATAAAATCGAGAGCAAAGGCAATGACTCATTAAGTTCGGATAGGAAGGCCAACACAGCTAGGCGGGCAGGTATGGCCGCTAGAGCAATTGAAGCTGCGGAAGCCGATATAGCTCTAGCTAAAACAATGAGGAATATTGCCAAGAGAATAGAGTCGGGTTCGGCAGAATTACTAGATCAAGTTAGGACAAAAGCGCAAGTTGAAATGCTTACATCTATGGCGCGGCTTGCGCGGTCCGCACAGGTTAGAGCAAAAGACCTTTCTTACGCTGAATCACAGAAGCAAGAAGCTACTCCATCTGACGCTGAGACAGTCGATTATGCCGTGTGGCCTGAGTATACGGCATATCGCTCAGATATAGCGGCTATGGCTAGGGAGGCGCTAGAACAGGGCGGCATGAAGCAGATAGGGGCTAAGATATTAAAGGTGGCTGATGATATTACGCCAGAATATATTGACTTTGCAAAGGAAAATATCAACCTAGTCGCTACGTTCATGTCACAAGGAAAACCTCTTCCGGCCTTCAAGTCGAAGAAGGCAGTCGAAGAGTTAATTCATCGCTCAGGGTTTAAAGGGAGAGCAATTGTTCTTTCGGTTAAGCGAGGGGAGAACCGAGTTATTTTAAGTCCTTCCGAAGCAATTAAGCGTGGCGTTTGGGACGGCAATAACGACAAAAGGATAACCCTAGACCCAAGCCTCATTGAGCCACTTATCGGTAAAGCCAGAAAATCACACGGCATGAGTGTGCCTTGGTACTTTGACAGCGTAAAAGATAAGCGTGTAAGGCTTGCCAGTATGGGTGTTAATAACGAATACGAGCTAAGAACTGCGCTGGGTGAATTTATTAGCATTAACGTCAAGCCAGTCCAGCCAAGCAAGATAAAAGAAATGGAGCGAGCGATGATAGGCCGCGCCAAAGACGGCCTTGATTTCTTCCCAACGCCATCGGGCA
>Ga0164318_10008060_pt1 | contig 10227 bp, 10 predicted proteins | sample GuaBasSedimGuay9_FD_113734 | JGI IMG/M metagenome (GOLD analysis project Ga0164318, IMG submission 113734) | Subseafloor sediment microbial communities from Guaymas Basin, Gulf of California, Mexico - Guay9, Core 4571-4, 0-3 cm | ecosystem: Environmental > Aquatic > Marine > Hydrothermal vents...
TAGAGGCTGTTCAGAGGGCTAAGCATGTCTGTCCATCCTGTGGCCATAGGAAGGTGAAGAGGGTTAGCGCTGGTATTTGGAGATGCAGAAAATGTGGTGCAACCTTTGCTGGGGGGGCATATGTGCCGCAGACTGATATGGGCAGGAACGTTGAGAGAACCCTAAGGTTGGAGGGTTGAGTATGGTTGGTTATAAGTGTGGTCTCTGTAAAAAAATAGTTAACTTTGATGTTAAAAACATCGGTATGCAGTGCCCATACTGCGGTAGCAAGGTGTTTTATAAGGAGAGACCAACTGTTGCTAAACGTGTAAAAGCACGGTAGATATGAGAAGGGCTGAACTCAGGTTTTTGTTCGATTCCAGTGAGGATGCAAGGGTTGTTTTTAAGTCTTTGACTCCTGAGGTTAAGAAGAGGATTCCAAAGACAACCGTTGAGTTGGATTTTGAGGGCAGAGAGATGGTCTTGTCGATTACTGCAAGTGACACCAGTTCTCTGAGGGCAGCGATTAACTCTTATCTGAGATGGGTTGACACCGCCTTCAACGTAAAAGATGCTCTTTGAAAAATATCAACACGTTTAAGAAGTCTTTTTGTATTCACTTTTTAGGGAGAGAGATGGTTGATAAACCGGTTCTTTTCAGTCTTGAAAACTGCGAACGATGTGAGTTTGTTAAAGGTAGGATACCTGAGGGTGTTGATGTTGAGATTAAAACATATCCTCATGAGTTAAAGGATTGGACTGTGGATCAGATAACTGAGGCAGCGTTTCATGAGGTTTATGCTGAATTGCAGAGAACGGCACCCATACTTTTGCTTCCAGATGGTAGTAAGCTTACAGGGGCTATAGAGATAAAGAACTTTTTATCCTCTATGAAAAAGGATTAGATTGTTATTGTCTTGTCACGTTCTGCCCCTATTGATACCAGTGTGATTTTCACTCCTGTTTCTTTTTCTATGAATTGCAGGTATTTTTTTGCATTCTCTGGGAGATCTTCAAAGGTTTTTGCATCCTTGTCTATGTTATCCCATCCATCCAGTTCAGCGAATACAGGATTACAGTTATCGAGCATCTCCGTCTGCGCGGGAAAGGTTGTATAGGTTTTGTCATCGCATTTGTAGGCGGTGCATACCTTTAGGGTTTTCAATCCATCTAAGACATCGAGTTTTGTTACAGCAAGTTTTGTTATCCCAGATACGATACAGGCGTGTTTTACGACCACCAGGTCAAGCCATCCACATCTTCTAGCTCTTCCTGTTGTTGTTCCTATTTCACCACCTTTTTTTTGAAGATGTTCCCCTATTTCATCCTTTAACTCTGTTGGTAATGGTCCTTCTCCTACTCTTGTTGTGTACGCTTTTACAACCCCTATTATTTCATTTATCTGCTTGGGTCCTATGCCTGAGCCTATGCCTGCGCCTCCAGCGATGGTATGTGAGGATGTTGTGTAGGGGTAGGTTCCCATGTCGACGTCAAGCATTGTTCCCTGTGCTCCTTCAAGCAGTATGTTTTTTCCTTTTTTTATCGCATCGTTAAGTTCAACTGAGACGTTTGTTACAAACGGTTTTATTTTTTCTCCATATTCCACATAAGTTTTTGTAATCTCATTGATATCAAGGTTGCCTTTGATGTTGTAGATTTCTAAAAGCTTTTGTTTTATTGGGAGTATGATCTCTAGTTTTTTTCTTAATATCTCTTCATTAAGGAGGTCTATTATTCTTATTCCTCTTCTCGCTACTTTGTCGCTGTAGCAGGGCCCTATACCCCTTTTTGTGGTTCCTATTTTTTTGTCTTTAAGGTATTTTTCTTCTGCTCCATCCAGTAGTTTGTGGTAGGGCATGATAACGTTTGCTCTGTCGCTTATTAGGAGTTTTGGTTCCTTTTCCCTTTTTCTGAGCATATCTATCTCCTTAAGCAGTACCTCTAGGTCAACGACTACACCGTTTCCTATGACCCCTGTTTTTCCTTGTATTACGCCTGAGGGGGTGATGTGGAGTTTGTATACCTCTTCTCCAACCTTTATCGTATGCCCTGCGTTGCTTCCTCCTTGGAATCTAACAACGTAGTCCGCGTTTTTTGCGTAGTAGTCAACTACCTTTCCTTTTCCTTCGTCTCCCCATTGTGTGCCGAGTATGACTGTAACCGTCATGTTGTTTCACCTCATCGGCAATTGTCTATCGTGTACATAAACATGATGTTTTGGTTCTTTGTTTGGTATTTATATCGCTGCTAAGAAGAAGATACAAAAAATAATGAGAAAATATATAATAAACAAAAAATATATTAAGTAGGAAAACCAATAAAAATATCTAAAGTATACCTCAATATCATCAGACAGGTAGAGAAAAATGGATGAAGAGAAGAAACTTGAATGGATGAAACGAAGAAGAATTACTGTCTCGAAGATTCTACTTGTCATATCCATAGCATACTTCATAGTTTTAATGCTGATCATCCTTGCAATCTACTACTTCAGCATAGGCTACACATGGATTCAACAACTGCAACTCTCCCTTCCAAATCTGGCATTGGCAGGATGCATAATGTACCTGCTGTTTATACTCCTGGAAATTCTACTTTATGTGGACTACTGGAATCAGAAAAAAAGGGTTGAGGAACTTAAAAAACCGAAACCACTCTACTACAAAGGTAAACGTCTGCTCGTTTACACCCACCCTGAGGGGACGAAGGGAGGGATATTCAGCAGAACAATAATACCAGTAGATAGTGAAACCTTCATAAACCTCAGGCATCAGATTGTTAAACCTGAGGAACTCTGGGGTAGCGACAAAGAAAAATAATCATTTTTTCAATACACCCATCTGAGCAAGCTTCTCAGGGAGATAAGTATCTGTAACATAATCCAATCCATATTTTGCAAGAGCCTGCTGTTCAGATTTTTTACCAATCTTCAACTGCAGTTTAATCTCATCCTTCCAAAACCTGCTTTTGAAACGAGGGTCCGTCAGCTCACTCTTCAACGCTTTAACATCCTCCTTTGTTAGTTCATCTGTTGGTAACTCATAGTTGACAATATCTGAGGGTGCAACACCGAGAAACTGCGCAGTAGGTGTCGCAAGGTACTCTGATATGTGAGCGGTTTTTATTGCACCATAGGCCACGCTGCCATATATCCTGTAACTCCATGGGTCGCAGTCGGTGAAAACAAAAACAGGAAGCTTTTTCTCTTCACTCAACCTTTTTATGAACCTCCTCGTTGACCTTGCCGGCTGTCCTTTCAGATGGACAAGTATAGCACGATGTGATGTATCAAAACCGTTCTCAACCAACCTGTCAAACATACCACCTGTTTCTATCGCGAGAACAAAATCAGCATCAGCATCTTTGAAGACAATCTTCTCCTTCTCAACATTGTAGGGTATTGAGTAACCAGCGTCACCAACATCATCCTGACAGTGAATCCTTCTTTTTTCACCGCTTCTCGTCACCTCCTCAATAACCAGGTTACCAATGATTCTTGCACCGTCCTCCTCTGGTCTCAACCTAAAATCCTCTCTTAAACAACCGGTTATAACCTCAAGATCCTCGGCTATACTATCAGAATCCTGCTGTGAGCTGAACTTTGCCATATTCCACCCCTCGGAGATGTAGTACATCTCTCTCAAGGTGGATGACTTCCTTGTTTTTATCATACTTTTTATGAACTCAGCTACGTACATTGTGCGGAGAAGCATGTAGGCGCCATCAAGGGTTTTAGCAGCCCTTGAAGTTATCCCTTTACCATATTTCCATACACCAAAGTGTTCATCGAAAACTATGTTTGACTTGGCACGAGTCGGCAGGGTTAAACTAGGTATCTCATTTTTTATTAGGTCGCCGTAGATTTTTTCTGCGATTTCATCCAGCTTTTTCATAACCTCTCTCTTGTTCTCCATCAGTCACCCTCCCATTTGTCTGCGCCAATAACGTACTCAGGGTTTATCCCCTCAACGTAGAGGTCGTTTTCATCAAAGTCTCCTTTGTCTAAACCAGCTAACTCGAAGGTGATCTCAAGCTTCCCGGTTGGTTCTATCGCTGGTAGACACCATTTTATGTATTTTCCTTCCTCTATCTTTGCCGGTTTAGGGTCAATGAACCCTACTACAGCATCACTTGGAATGAGCGCGTAAAGGTTGAACTTCTGTGGTTTCTGTTTGTAGTTTGCAACAAGTAGTTGACTTTTTGTTATGTACCCGTAGTTTTTTCCTTCATCAAAACCTTCAAGAGTTGTCTGAACCTTTTTCCTCTCAACCTTCTCATAGGTTATGATGTCCTCTATCCACACTACATCCATTATCCTTGTTATCACCGCATCCAATGGAGGAACAGGTTTTTCAAGCATACTCGCTGATTTTTTCGCTATCTCAGGAAGAATCTTTGTGATAAGCTCAAATTTTTCTCTTGTTTTAATCCGTTTCTCCTTTTTGTTGAGATGATGCTGCATTTTCCTGGCGCATTCCCTGAGAGCAAGCTTTATCTCATTCTCTATCTCCGGCACATCCGCTATTGCTTCTTTGCTTTCTGAGGTGAAGGGAACACTTGTTGACGCAACATGTATGAAGAATATTGCTGGACCGTTGGGTATGCCTTTTCCCCCTCTTTGCTCCAGTTTGTATCTACGCCAGTCTATGTCTGAGAGTGCTGAGGTTGACACACATCCACCCTGCTGGTAAAGAAGGGGAACCCTGTTCGCGAACCTTAGAATTTTGACAGGTGAGTTTGCATCCAGTTTCCCGCCATACACTATGCCGGCTTCTACTTGAAACGGATGACCAGAATAAACAGATGGCGGTCTGGTTGTTGCAACAATAAACTCTGGCGAGATTTCCTGGGTTTCATGTTTCAAACTCCTTTTGATTAGGGTTTCACCTATCGGTGACAGACAGTCTGTTGGCGGTGCCATTATCTTTACTTTTTTGAACGCTTTAAGCAGTCTGATAAACTCGTCTCTTGTCAACTCCTTAGGATTCGCATCCTTGTCCAGGTTTGCTATCCTGCACACTGCGTCTGTGGTTCTTTCACCCATGGAGGTGAACTCTTTTTTGAGAAACGTTGATAGTTTCCTGTTGCTTGTGTTTTTCGCCATTTTTATGAGTGTACCCAGCTCTATTCCCTGTGGATGAGGTTTTTTTAGTTCAACAGTTGGTCTCGGCAACGTGTCGGTTACCCGTTCAAACACATGTTTTTCACCGTTTGCTTCAACGAATGTTATCTGAGCATGAGGGTTAACAATTGATGTACTCTGAATGTAATCATAGAGGAATCTTCTACCTCTTTTGTAGTCCCCAACAATGGTTACCTCTATCCTTGTTCCATGGGGTTTATCCCATTTTGTAACCTCGTTCTTTACTATCTCAGGAGTGTTTTTGTTTGTGTCAATGGCAAGCTCATACAGATGTGCAGGTCTTTTTTCATCTATTTTCGATATCACTATGGTGTGTTTACCTGTTGAAAGCTGCCCATAGAGCACTACAGCTGATATGCCTATACCCTGTTGTCCCCTGCTCTGCCTTATAGCGTGGAACCTTGAACCATAGAGGAGTTTTCCAAACACAAGTGGTATTTGCCTTCTGATAATCCCTGGGCCGTTGTCCTCCACAATTATTTTGCATTCACCGTCCTCCCCTTTGGTGTGAACCTCAACAAGGATGTCTGGGAGTATTTTTGCTTCCTCACAGGCATCCAGGCTGTTGTCCACTGCTTCTTTAACCGCTGTAACCAATGCTCTTGTGGGGTTTCCAAAACCAAGGATGTGTTTGTTTCTCTCAAAGAACTCTGCAATTGAGATTTCCCTTTGTTTCTTCGCAAGCTCGTGTGCTATGGTTTTCGTCAAAAGGACCCCTCCTTATGCTTTCAGAGAGTTTTATGTTACTCCCATCCATACCTTGAATACTTTACCTTATTATAAAACTAATGGCATAACAGAACAGTTGGGCTTAATCGATTCCTTTGCATACTCTACGTATCAGAAAACATTTATAAGGAGAAATATGCTTCGACATCCTCGTTTTGAGTATGAGCGAGTATAATCAAAAGGAGATAGAAAGGAAGTGGCAGGATGCTTGGCAGAAAATGAGTTTCTACCATTTTGATTTCAACAGTGATAAACCGGTTTATAGTATAGATGTCCCGCCACGTTACGCTTCTGGACCGCTTCATGCGGGTCATGCTGTGCATTACACGCATATTGATTTTGTTGCAAGGTTTAAGAGGATGAGGGGTTACAATGTGTTTTTCCCGTTGTGTTTCGATGTGAACGGCATACCTATTGAGGAGAGGGTTGAAAGGGAGCTTGGTATCACACGTAAGGATGTTGACAGGCATGAGTTTATCAAGAAATGTTCTGAGTTCGCTGAGAAAAACATTAAGACGATGACGGAGCAGTTTATCCGCCTTGGTGAAAGCATGGACCCGACCATTTATTATCAGACTAACGCTGAGTATTATAGGCGGATTACTCAGATTTCTTTTATAGAGTTGTACAACAAGGGTTACATTTACAAGGGGGAGTTTCCGGTTAACTGGTGTCCCCGGTGTATGACCGCTATGGCTGATGCTGAAGTGACTTATGCTAAGAGGACTACCAAGTTGAATACGATAAAGTTTTATTTTACTGAGGAGCAACCTGAACAGATTTTGAAGTATCATGGGATTGGTAGGGATGAAAAGGGTTTTTATGTTGAGATTGCAACGACTAGACCCGAGATGCTTCCAGTTTGTCAAATCGTTGCTGTGCATCCCAGTGACGAGCGTGCTCCTTGGTTGTCTGGTAAAACGTTGAGGGTTCCTCTTTTTGGTAAAGAAGTGAGGGTGGTTGAGGATGAGGCTGTTGACCCAAGTTTTGGTACAGGTATTGTGATGATCTGCACCATTGGTGATAAGGAGGATTTGAAATGGGTTTTCAAATATAAGCTTTCTCTTGAGATGAGTATTGATGAAGAGGGAAGGATGACTGAGGTTTGTGGTAAGTATAAGGGTATGCGTATAGAGGAAGCTAGGAAGGCTGTTATCGAGGATTTAAGGAAAAACAATTTGCTTGTTAAGCAGGAGCCTTTGGAGCAGAATGTTGGGGTTTGTTGGAGGTGTAAAACGCCTGTTGAGTTTATTAACGCCAAACAGTGGTTTTTGAAAACCATACCCTTTAAGGAGAAGGTGCTTGAGGCTAGTAACCGTATGAAATGGTACCCTGAGTTTATGAAGGTGAGGCTCGAGGATTGGGTTAACTCGTTGGAGTGGGATTGGGTTATTAGCAGGCAGCGTTACTTTGCTACCCCTATACCCCTGTGGGAGTGTGAGAACTGCGGCGAGGTTGTTGTTGCTAAGAAGGAGCAGTGTTATGTTGATCCAACCATAGATAAACCACCTGTTGATAGATGCCCTAGGTGTGGGGGTAAACTGAAGGGTAGTGAGGATGTTTTTGACACTTGGATGGATTCTTCGATTTCACCGCTTTATAACACTTTTTGGATGAGGGATGATGAAAGATTCAAGAAGTTGTATCCTATGTCTCTCCGTCCTCAGGCCCATGATATTATACGAACGTGGGCATTCTACACTATTCTGAGAAGCACTCTTCTGACGGGTAAGGAGCCTTTTGAGAACATTATGATGGGTGGCTTCATACTGTCCGAGGACGGTACCCCTATGCATGCGAGCCTTGGCAACGTTATTGATCCACTTGAAGTGATAGACGAGTATGGTACTGACGCTTTTAGGTGTTATGCAGCGAGTTGCGCTCTTGGTGAAGACAATCCTTTTAGGCGGAAGGATGTTATCCGTGGGACAAGGCTTTTGAGGAAGCTTTGGAATGTTGAAAGGTTTATCTCTCAGTTTCTACCGGATAAGGTTCCTGAGAAACCTGAGCATTTGAGGATGATGGATAGATGGATTCTGTCAAAGTATAGCAAGGTTGTTAGGAGTTGCACAGGTTTTATGGAAAACTTTGAGTTTTCTCTTGCTTTGAAGGAGGTTGAGTACTTTTTGTGGCATGAGCTTGCAGATCATTATATTGAGATGGCGAAATCCTTTATTTATGAGAAGAAAAACTTGGAGAGTATACTTTACACACTCTATACTATTGGTTTAGGTTTGACTAAGATGTTTGCACCATTTTTCCCTCATATCACAGAGGAGATATACCACACCTCGTATAAGGATAAGGTGGGTGTTGAAAGTGTACATGTGACTGGTTGGCCTGGGGAGATCTTGTTTGATGATGATGCCGAGCAGGCTGGTGAACTGGTTAAAGACATGATTGCTGAGATAAGACGGTGGAAGAGTGAAAAGGGTCTACCTCTCAACAGCAGGGTTGATAGGGTTGAGGTTTTTACAAAGCATCCTAAGGTTGTTGAGGAGGGACGTGAGGATATTATGGTTACGATGAATATTGGTTCTCTTGAGATCAGTGACAGGTTTTCTGATATTAAGGAGAAGGCGGTTGATGTGAAACCTGTTTATGCTGCTTTAGGTAAGAAACTTAGAGATAAGACAGGAGAGGTGGTTAAGGTTTTAAGTAGTGCTGATCCTGACAAGATCTACAGTGAGATGAAGAGTAAGGGTAGAGTAACTCTTTTAGATGACGTTGTTCTCACAGAGGATGATCTTTTCTTTGATATTGCTTACTCTTTGCATGGTGAGAAGGTGGATGTTTTGAGTGTTGGAGAGGGTGTTGTTGTGGCTGTTTTTGGAGGCGATGGTGCTGAGGAAGGATAAGCTTAGGGAGTGGGCTATCAAGATTTTTGTGATTCTTATAGTGTTTTTTATGGTTGCCACTGCTTTTGTGGTTTTGTTTTATTAGTTGTTTTGAAATCTGCAACATTTGAACAACAACCTTTTTATATAATTAGATAAATAATATACGTGAGGTAATATGAAAATCTCACAGAAATTGATTTCAATATCAATACTCTTGATGTTAACCACCAGCATGCTGTTTTTTGTAACACCATCAGCAGCTAGACCATACCTACTTCACTCCAAATCAAACATTATGATAAATCCTGAGAAATCTGATCTCGGTGTTGTAGACCCCGGAGATAGTGTGAGCACGACCATTAATGTGGTTTATAGTTTCACGAAGTTTGCGCAGCCGAAGGGTTTCCTACTTCTATCAAGTGAACCCACGAAAATAAACGTTTCCATAGAAAGTAAACCCTCATGGTGCAGTGTAGAACTTGACAAAACCCATTTTTCAGTAAAGATTCCAGCCATCGACTTCCTGTCTGGTGGAAATATAAGTTTTTCTGTGAAATTAAACGTTACCGTATCAGATGATGCTCCAGGGTATGAGGACGGTAGGATAACGATAAAGGTTGAGGCCGCCGAAAACGGAAACATACCCTCCTCGGAGAACACGACAACGGTTAAGATAAAACCATCCTTTATACCGGAGATAGAGGTTGAGACAACAGGATACTGGATTCATTTGGAGCCAGGTAACTCAACCACGGTTGACATAAACGTTACAAACACTGGTAACATGGACATTGTTGCAAGGTTGAATACGACTCAGTCTTTACCAAATACATTGTCTGTGATTCTTCCATCTGAAACCCAGATTGGGATGGGTGAAACAAAAACCTTGAAGGTGATTGTGAAGGCAAACGAGTCGAAGGAGTATGTTAACGTTGAGGAAACCATACCTTTGACGCTTACTTACCATGCAAAGAACCATGATTCCTTAACCGGTGACCCCACTGACATATCAGTTGAGGTTAGGGTGAAGAGTGTGAGGAAACCCTCGTTCACCGTTGATCCATTGATAGTGGCTATTGTAATAGCGGTTATAATCTTGGTTGCAGCTTTCGTGTTTATCCTTAAATACAGTGGTTGATTTTTCTCGATACACTTTTAAACCATTTTGTCTTTTCAGGTTAAAAATCGGTTAGGTGAGAGAGATGACTGAGAAAAACATGCTTGCTAACCCGGCACCTCTTGGTTTGATGGGTTTCGGGATGACAACGGTGCTGTTGAACATCCATAACGCAGGAGTGTATGCATTGGGTTCGATGATACTGGCTATGGGGATATTCTATGGTGGTCTTGCGCAGATAATCGCTGGTATACTGGAGTACAGGAAGGGAAACACGTTTGGAGTAACCGCTTTCAGCTCCTATGGTCTATTCTGGTTGACCTTGGTTGGCTTGATTATCATACCAAACGTTGTTCCAGGTATTAACGCGCCTTCTTCTACTGCTATGGCATCCTATCTTTTCATGTGGGGTCTTTTCA
>Ga0164318_10008061_pt1 | contig 10226 bp, 8 predicted proteins | sample GuaBasSedimGuay9_FD_113734 | JGI IMG/M metagenome (GOLD analysis project Ga0164318, IMG submission 113734) | Subseafloor sediment microbial communities from Guaymas Basin, Gulf of California, Mexico - Guay9, Core 4571-4, 0-3 cm | ecosystem: Environmental > Aquatic > Marine > Hydrothermal vents >...
CTCAGGAATAACTACTGTAGAATACGATTCACGAGGAATAGCATTTCTTAAGCTACCACCTTGGATATAGCTTATAAGCATACCATGATGTTTAGCCGCAGCCTTCATAAAACGGAAAAGTAATTTATTAGAATTACCACGTCCTAGAGGAATATCAACACCAGAGTGACCACCTTTTAAACCCGAAACTTCAATATTATAAGCAGTCATACCAGCAGGTACAGCTTCATTTTTAATATCAAAAGTAATAGTAGCATCAATACCTCCTGCACAACCAACATAAAGCTCACCTTCGTCCTCAGAATCCATATTCATAAGAATATCTCCTTTAAGAATATCCGGCTCTAAACCAAATGCACCAGTCATACCTGTTTCTTCGTCAGAAGTAAATAAACCTTCTAGCGGACCGTGCTCAATATCTGTAGCAGCAAGAAGAGCCATTGCCGCAGCAACACCCATTCCGTTATCAGCACCTAAAGTAGTACCTCTAGCAGTTACCCAATCGCCATCAATATATGCATCAATAGGATCTTTCTCAAAATCATGCTTAGTATCATTATTTTTTTGAGGAACCATATCAAGGTGACCCTGCATGATAATACCCATACGATCTTCCATACCTTTAGTGGCAGGTTTTCTGATAATTACATTACCAACTTTATCTTTTATGGTTTCAAGACCTAAGTCTTTTCCAAATTTCATCATAAAATCCTGAATAGCATCTTCATGCTTTGATGGACGTGGAATTTGTGTTAAATCATAAAAATGCTTCCAAACTACTTTTGGCTCTAAATTTAAAATTTCTTTACTCATCTTGTATTATGTTTTTAATGTTTATATGTATTTTATATAATTACTAATTATAACAATCTATAATTAATACTATCTTTATAATGTCGCACGAAAATACAAAAAAAAAAGACGGCTTTTAGGCCGTCTTTTATATATTTTATATATCCAAATACATTATATTATGATTTAATATTTGGCAATTGTAGTCCATAACCTTTTTTCTTATCCTCAGCCTTAAGCATGAAGCTTACTACAATAGCTAATACACCAATTCCAGCAAAGATCATCATCGAGTTAGTATAGTCGTATAATGGAACTTCCACATCAATACCTTGAGCCAATTGTGCTTTAGCAGCAAGAACCTCTGGGTTAGATTTATCAAGTACATAACCTATTAATAATGGAATACCCATTAGTCCCCAATTCTGAATCCAAAATATTAGTGAAAACGCTGTTCCAAGTTGATGCTCAGGAATAATTTTAGGCACTGAAGGCCACATTGCTGATGGCACAAGAGAAAGTGCAATTCCAAGAATAATAACTAAAACAACAGCTACCATCCAGTAATTAAGAATTGGAAGAGAGAATACGCTATGAACTAATACGATAAGAACAGCACCAATGATCATCATATTAGCACCATTACCTTTTTTATCATAAATACCTCCAAAGAAAGGAGTTAAGAACAGTGTTCCCAAAGGAAGTAGACTAGGAATTAATCCCGCTAGACTTTGATCAACATGATACTTATTAACCATAAGGTCAGAAGCATATTTTATAAATGGGAATACTGAAGAATAGAATAATACACAAAGAATAGCTATCAACCAGAATCCTTTATTACCAATAATCTTAATTATATCACTGAATTTAAACTCATCTTCATTAGAAAGCTCTAAATCAACTTCTGATGATTCCAGTTTTTTATCCATTGCAACATATATAAAGAAAGCAATAAAACCAATAACAAGAAGTACAAGAGCAAAAGCAATAGGAGCAGAAATACTTGGCCCCATTTTTTCTATAATTTGTCCATCAACTACTTGATTATGCTTACTTGAGAAATACATTGCCAAAGGCACAGGAGCAGCCATCGCCAAAAGTGTACCCATACGAGCCACTGCCATTTGCATACCCATTGCTAAAGCCATTTCATATCCCTTAAACCATTTTACAATTATTTTAGAAACCGTAATACCAGCAATCTCAACACCTACTCCAAAGGTAGCAAAACCTAAAGAAGCATAAAAAACTTGTGCCTGTATTCCAAATATCAGGTCAGATGGTAAACTAGGATTCGAAACCGCCCAAAACTTAACAGATGCACCAACGACCATAATAGCCGAAGCCATAAGACCAGTGAAACGAACGCCCATTTTATCAAGGATAATACCTCCTACTATTAACAAGCCTAAGAATACATTGAACCAACCATATGCACTAGTAAATATTCCGTAGTTAGTACTGCTCCAGCCAAATTGTGATTCCAACATTGGTTTTAAAGGTGACATAACGTCTGTCAGAAAATATCCTGCAAACATTGTAATTGAGATAATTCCCAAAGCCCCCCAACGAGCAGCCTTATTATCCCTTAAACTTTGTCTTATTTTTTCCATAATTTACTTATTATTATTTATTTAGTTATCTCAAAAAATTGAGCTGCAAATTTACTAAAATTTCACAGATATTAACATCTTATTTCTCAATTTACTAATTGAACTTAGGTTGAATTTACAATTGAACTTAGGATTGAATATAGATTGAACTTAGGATATAACTAGTAAAACTACTTGCACTTTCATTCTGAACATGGTTAATAACTTTAGTAAAACAAAGAAAGCTACTGTTAAATAGTCAACAAAAATAATTTGATTAATTAGGATATTGAAATATATAAATTAATAATCAACTACAATTAGTAAGCTAGCCAATAAATTAGAAAAGCTAACTATAAGTACTTAACTTGCTTTATATCAAATGATTTTAATTCTCCATTTATCATTATTGATAAAAAGCCATACTCATCAATTCCTTTAATTACGCCATCAATAATTTCATTATTTATTTGATACTTTCCAATTTCATTTATTCGATATAGTTTATCCAAATACATAGTTTTTAGACGTTCAAATTCCCCATTTTTATACAAATTTAGGTAATAATCAAACTTAAGTAGATATGCGGATAGCAATTCCTTAATCTCACTTTCTTTTTCTGTATAATTAATTATAGAAATTGGATTTGGGGCATTGCTATCAAATATTTTTTGATTTACATTAATACCAATTCCTATATATGACTCCTTAATTTTATCACCAATTATTACATTTTCAATGAGAATTCCAGCCACCTTTTTATTATCAATATATACATCATTTGGCCATTTAATACTAATGGTTTTTGTTGACAAATAAGCCTTCAGTAATTCTACTATAGACAATGAAACTATAATTGATATATAGAACTGATTTACTGCCTTTAGTCTAGTATTAATTAAATTATAACTAAAGGTGAGATTTTCGCTCTTTTTCGACTCCCAAAAGTTAGTACCTTGCCCCTTTCCTGCTGACTGATAATCCGTACAAATTACGATCTCTTTTTCATCACTATTAGACTCACGCAACAATGACAATTCAACATTAGTTGACTCACATTCTTCTATATAAATTAGCTCTCTCATTATGCAATACCTTTAATATTTATCAGAATTAGAAATCAAAAAGTCGTAATAGTATATTTAGTCCAAAAAAACAGCTATTTATGTAGCGAAAAACACTTACGCAAATAGTTAATTGTTAATAATAAGAATATTTGCTTTTTACCCATAATACATAGTACTGATACTCATTTGTTTAAAAAGTAAAAACTAAAAATGTAATATTAACAACAATTATTAAATATCCTAATAATAGACATTGCAAATTTAATTAAATTTGCACATTAAATAATCGAATAAATGACTATAAAAACAAATAACTCAAAGGACTTGGCTCAAATAATGGTAAAAGCCATTAAAGAGAAAAAAGGACAAAAAATTAAAGTACTGGATTTAAGGGAGTTAGATAATGCAATTACAGATTTTTTTGTAATTTGCGAGGCTGAAAGTGGTGTACAAGTTAATGCTATATTTGAGAGTATTGATGAAATAGTAAAAAAAGAAATGGGTGAAGACCCATATCAGATAGAGGGTCGTGAGGAGGCAAATTGGATATTAATGGATTACGTAAATGTAGTGGCAAACATATTCAAGCCTGAATCAAGAAAGTTTTATGCATTAGAAGCTCTTTGGGCCGATGCAAAAGTAACAACTTACTAAAAAAAATAAATATTAAGATGGAGAAAGACATCAAAAAGGTTGAAAACAATATAAATAAAAGTGCTACTAAAAGTACAAACAATAAAAAGGACAGAATTCCAAACCCATTAAAGGGTGCAGGATCTGGTAACAATAAAGGTTTTAACTTTTATTGGGTTTATGGAATAATAGCTGTAGTTTTTATTCTACTAAATCTTTTTAGCACAAGCACACCAACTGACAATTTAATTCAAAAAGGACAGCTTATAACAATGCTTCGCAATGGCGATGTAGAAAAGGTGATTGTTGTAAATAAAGATGAGTATGCTGAAGTATATGTGAAATCTGATAAGTTAGAATCATATCCTTCACTAAAAACTGATAACAGTCCATTTGAAGTAAGAGCACCACATTTTGTATATAATGGTGATTTAGAGAACTTTGGCGAAACAATCCAAAGTGTTCAAGAAAACAATAATGTTTATGAAACTGATAGAGTTTATATTGAACATGAAACCCGAGTTGATTATACTTCTCAAATACTAAGTTGGTTATTACCATTAGGTCTAATCATTCTATTTTGGGTATTCATAATGCGCAAAATGGGTGGAGGCGCTGGCGGTGCTGGTGGTCAAATTTTTAATATTGGCAAATCTAAAGCCCAATTATTTGACGGAAACCTTAAAGAAAAAATTACTTTTAATGATGTTGCTGGATTAGCAGAAGCTAAGGTTGAGATAATGGAGATTGTAGATTTCCTAAAAAAGCCTGAAAAGTATACTCAATTAGGAGGTAAAATACCAAAAGGAGCTCTTTTGATAGGCCCTCCCGGTACTGGTAAAACGTTAATTGCAAAAGCTGTAGCTGGCGAGGCAGAAGTTCCTTTCTTCTCTATTGCAGGTTCTGATTTTGTTGAAATGTTTGTTGGTGTAGGAGCTTCAAGGGTAAGAGATTTATTTAAGACTGCCAAAGAAAAAGCACCATGTATTATTTTCATTGACGAAATTGATGCAATTGGTAGAGCTAGAGGCAAGAATCAAATGCAAGGCGGAAACGACGAAAGAGAAAATACTCTTAATCAACTACTTACCGAAATGGACGGTTTTACCAATAACCAAGGAGTAATAATCCTTGCTGCTACTAACCGAGCTGATGTATTGGATAGAGCATTGCTTCGTGCAGGTCGTTTCGATAGGCAAATACACGTAGAGCTTCCTGACCTTAACGAAAGAGAAGCTATATTTAAAGTACATGCAAAGCCTCTAAAAACTCAAAAAAATATAGACTTATTCTCATTGGCAAAGCAAACTCCTGGTTTTGCAGGTGCCGACATTGCTAATGTATGTAATGAAGCAGCTTTGATTGCTGCACGTAGCAATTCTAAGGATATTGGCAAACAAGATTTCATGGATGCCATTGATAGAATTATTGGAGGTCTTGAAAAAAGAAATAAAATTATCTCTCCATTGGAGAAAAGTACTATTGCTCATCACGAAGCTGGTCATGCATCAGTAAGCTGGTTACTAGAATACGCTAACCCATTGGTAAAGGTAACTATTATACCTCGTGGTAAAGCACTTGGAGCAGCATGGTATTTACCAGAAGAGAGACAAATAACTACCTTTGAGCAAATGTTTGATGAAATGACTTCTGCAATGGGTGGTAGAGCTGCTGAGGAAGTTATATTTGGCAAAGTATCTACAGGAGCGCTTAATGACTTAGAGAAAGTTACTAAACAAGCACAAGCAATGGTTGCATACTATGGCTTAAGCGATAAGATTGGTAATATTAGTTATTATGATTCTTCTGGGCAATCTGAATATTCTTTCCAAAAGCCATATTCTGAAAAAACTGCAGAACTTATTGACCAAGAAGTGCATGAGTTAGCTGAGAAAGCTTATAAACGAGCTGTAGATATTCTTTCAAAAAATATTGATAAGCTTAAGCAATTGGCTGAAAAACTACTTACTGATGAAGTAATCTTTACTGAAGATGTTGAGGCTATTTATGGTCCAAGAACATTTAATGATGGCACAGCTCATGAGGATTCTAGAAGTATAAGTAAAGATTATAAAGACGGCTATGCTGAATCTGAAGCTAAAAAGAAAAAGCATATTGAAGATAGAATTAAGCAGCAGGAAGAATCAAAAAAGAAAGCTGAAGCAGCAAAAGAGGAAACTGTAAAAGAAGAAACAACTAAGAGTTAAACACAGAAAAAACCACAAAATACAGAAAATTAATTATAAAGCATAGATGCAAGAAACTACAGCAAGGGAGCAAATACTAAAGAAGATTCGTTTAGCAAATATGGATAAAATCATTAACGAATATTCTGATGTAGACCTAAAAAGCAATATCTATACGCCACTAACAGATGGCTTAGATATTACCTTTGCTAAAGAACTGAATCAATTAGATGGGCATTTTGTATATTGCGAAAACAGAGAAGAATTATATAATAATATTAGTAGATTATTTAAATCTAATAAAATAAGCAAAGTACATATTAAAGATGCTTCAATAACTGATTTACTTGCAAATCTCGACATTGAAATTGCTGATGGTGAAGAACGTGCAGAGAATATAAAGATATCTGTAACATTATGTGAAGCTTTAGTTGCAAGACTTGGAAGCGTAATGATAAGCTCTAAACAAGATAGTGGCCGACAATTAAATTTTATTCCCGACATTCATGTTGTAATAGCGCATCGGGAGCAAATTGTAGAAACAGTAAAAGAGGCACTTGAACTTATAGTTGAAAAATATGATGGTAATTTGCCTAGTATGACAACTCTAATATCAGGCCCTAGTCGTACTGCTGATATAGAAAAAACGCTTGTATTGGGAGCACATGGTCCACGGAGTTTAATTGTTTTTTTAACAGAGGAAAATATATTATAAAACATAATATGAAAGAATTAGCATTAAGAAGTCTTACGGGAGCAATAATTGTATTATCAATAGTTGGAAGCATTTTGTTAAGCAAATTTACATTCGCTGGCCTATTCTTAATAACTACTATACTTGGTACTTATGAGTTTTACAAAACACTCTCTAATACTAATTATAGAGCACAAACAATTTTTGGTACTATAATTTCAGGAATACTTTATATTATAGTTGCACTTATTGCTTTGGGATATTTAAACGCTTTATATTTAAGTATAGTTCTAGTATTATTTTTCATAATTCCTATACGCGAGCTGTATAGAGATAGTAAGTATCCAATTCCAAATATATCAATAACAATTTTCGGAATATTATATGTTGGATTAACTTTTGGCATGCTCAATTTTCTTTTCTATCATGGTTTTAAAGGTGAGGAAACCTTCCATTTTATCTTAGCTTTCTTCATTATTATATGGACATCCGACACCTTTGCATACTTAACAGGAATAAGCATTGGCAAACATAGACTCTTCGAAAGAATATCGCCAAAAAAATCGTGGGAAGGATTCTTTGGAGGATTAATCGCTGCATCAATTGTTGGCTATGTATTCTCGATATACTACTCTGATTTAAATACCATTACCTGGATTGCATATGCTTTTACAATTAGTATTGCTAGCGTTTATGGCGATTTAATTCAAAGTATGTTTAAACGTAGTTTAAACATAAAAGATTCAGGAAATATACTTCCTGGTCATGGAGGTATTTTAGACAGGTTTGATGGAGTATTTGTAGCTGTTCCAGTTGCAATTGTATTTATCATGCTTTTTTCTTAAATTTGCATTAAATAAAACTTATAAAATGGCTTACAAATTACATAAAGAAGGTAAACGAATAATACCAACATTTTTTTTGATATTATCATTATTAATGGTTTTCTTTCATTACATAATACCAATAACTGGATATTGGCCTATACTTCTAATAATATTAGACATTGCAGCCATTATATTCTGGATTATGATAATCTCATTTTTTCGTTGGCCTGATATTAATATACAGCAAAATGAGAATCAAATTATATCTCCTGCAGATGGTACTATAGTTGTTATTGAAAACACTGTTGAGAACGAATACCTTAATGAGAAACGGATTCAGGTTTCAATATTTATGTCGCCATTTAATACTCATATGAACCGCTACCCTATTTCGGGTAACCTTGTTTATAATAAATACCACGATGGCAAATTTCTTGTTGCTTGGGATCCTAAATCCTCTACTGATAACGAAAGAAATACCCTAGTAATTAAGAATGACAAAATAACACTTCTTGTTAGACAAATAGCTGGAGCTGTAGCACGACGAATTCGTTGGTACGGCAAAGAAGGTGATAAAGTAACTCAAGGAGAGCAACTAGGATTTATAAAATTTGGCTCTAGAGTTGATTTATTTATACCATTAGACGCCAAAATTAATGTAGAGCTTGACCAATCTGTTAGAGCTGGCAAAACCGTGATTGCTGAAATATAAAACCTTTTAGTTGTCCATAATCTAGCTTATTAATGAGAAAATACTTAATCTCCTCCATTTTTATTATAATTGGTATTACATTACTTTTAACCAATTTCTACCTTAAAAATCATACCGAATATCCTGAAACAATATTTGCTCAAGATTCCCATAAATTTGAGAAATCCTTCAGTGGATTTATTAATAGTGTTAATGAAAATAACCTAAACATAAAATCAACTTTTAATGAAAATCTATTAATTAGGGATTATGATTTAAGTAAAGATTATTTTCTAAATATACTAAATAATAATGACGATATATTATCTATTTCCTTTCTTCAAAATAATTATAAATTACAGGTTTATAAATCAAAAGAGTCTATTGTAATAGGTGTAGACTCAACTGAGGAGTTAGATATTGTTCAATGGAAAAGATATAAGAACAATAAGCTTATTAGCAAATGGGACGAGAGCTTTGAAGTGGCAATGGTTGACTCCGAATGGTTTAAGAATATTGTAACTAATAATAACCAAATACACTGGCTTTTTAATATTCCCAATAAAGTTAATAATCAACTAACAACTGACAATAATCTTTTTTACTCAGGATATTCATATAAAAATCAGGATATTACCTCCACTATTGTTCTTAGTTATTCAAGAATGCAATTACTAGAAAAATTTGATATCTATAGAACCTACGACCAGGTAAATCTACTAATAGAAACAAAAAATGGTGATAAAATGAACCTTGGCTCAGGCATTACCGAAACTTTTAAGAATTTAGATTCTACCAACTCCATAAACTCATTTAAGGACAGCTTAATTAAGGAAACCCTATTCCATTATAATAGATTTAGTAAACAAGATTCTGGCATATTTAGTTTTGCATATAAAGAAAATACCTATTGGAACTCTTTTAAAAAATATAATGATGATACTTTTGGTGTTAAATATTTTTTATTATCTGTGCCTAGTTTCGATATAGTTACTGAACATAAGCTAAACAAATATTATAATATTGAATTTCCTCTTGGAGCTGTATTATTATTAGTTGGCTTAGTTTTATTATTTGTAAATAAAAGTAAGTTTTATCAATTATCACAAAAGAAAATACCTTCATTAAAATTGCTGTTAATTGAAGATGAAAATAGGTATTTAGAGTTTAAATCATCTATGCGATGGGATTATAGACAAGAGAAGGTTAACCCAGCATTAGAACAAGTTATTTTTAAAACTATTGCTGCATTCGGCAATACCGATGGAGGTATATTAATAATTGGTGTAGATGACGATAAAAACGTACTTGGACTACAAAATGACTTTGACACATTAAAGAAAAAAGATGCAGATTATTTTGAGATTCATCTTCGAAACTTACTCCATACTCTAATGGGAGTTAAATATGTAAGTAGTTATATAAGAATGAAATTTGAAATTGTAAATAACAAAACAGTTTGCAAGTTAAGAGTATTAAAAGCAAAAGAACCTTTATTCTTAATAGTAAAAGATAAGAATGGAAAATCTAATGAAAAATTCTATGTTAGAAGCGGAAATTCGTCTCAGGAGATAGAATCAATAGGCGAAATTAATGATTATATCAATGAGCATTGGAGTTAGTGTTCTATTTAGTAGGCAGTAGGCAGTCTTCAGTAGGCATTATACAGTCTTTAAGCATTAGTTCACAATCGATTGAACTTTATCCTTTACTATATCAATAATCGTATTCTTTTCTTTAA
>Ga0164318_10008062_pt1 | contig 10226 bp, 9 predicted proteins | sample GuaBasSedimGuay9_FD_113734 | JGI IMG/M metagenome (GOLD analysis project Ga0164318, IMG submission 113734) | Subseafloor sediment microbial communities from Guaymas Basin, Gulf of California, Mexico - Guay9, Core 4571-4, 0-3 cm | ecosystem: Environmental > Aquatic > Marine > Hydrothermal vents >...
AACTTTGATATGGGATTTCCAACTGTAACGTGATTCAGCCCGTTTTGCAGAGTCCCTGAGAATTGACTCACCGGAATCAAGGCGCTGACGTCTCTGCGCCGGAGTTTTCTGTGACATTCCTTGCATCGGTGTGGCTCCATAGCGACCAGGGTGTGGACGCAGGAGCATTTCAGTCAGACCAGCGGCCGATTTCAGAGCACCGATTGCGTAATTAACCCTGTCATCATTATTGTCCGCATCGATCCAGAGTGCGGTTTGCCCCGCTGCGCTCAGCCCGTAAAAGCTGGACCACCCGTACTGCCAGTAGCGTACGTGTTGTCGGTTCTCATCCAGACTACTTTCGATGAAATCCTTCCGTAATTCATATAATTCTACATCTCCGGTATCCTGATTGCCGGCAGCCAGTGTCATTGAAGCGCTACTTGCGACCAGTATGAAAGTTGCCCACACGAGAAAACGTTTCAGCATTCTTACCTCCCATTGCAGATTATCATGTACATCGTTCAGACCCTTTCCCCGAAATCAATATCCATCACAGTTTCCGACATGTCACTGTTGCCGATTCGGGAAACTTTACGCTCCATCGAAATCTGGTCTGATTTTTCCTGCCACCAGTTGTAAGCATTCTTCACTGTCCAACTCTTTTCAAGCTCTATATTTTCAAGCTGCTCGACAATCTCACTGGCGGAAGCTGGACGATCATCCGGGGCCCTGGACAGACAGGCGTGAATCAGATCATCAAGAGCTTTCGGAATCTGTGCATCGGTTCGCTCTGAGGGGCGTGGAGGACTGGCATTAACGGTTTTATGTAAAACCACATCGATATCAGAATCGGGAAAGACCCGCTCCCCGGTCAGGAGTAAGAAGCCGATAGCACCGACCGAGTAGAGGTCTGAACGGGCGTCAATCTCACTCTTCATGACCAGGAGTTCAGGAGCAATAAATCCTGGTGAGCCCATAATGCCGGGCTCCTGGGAGATGTTTGATCCCGGATCCGGAACGATTTCTCTGACCAGACCGAAATCAAGGACTTTGACAAAATCATAGTCACCGCCACGCTGGCAAATCATGATATTGCCAGGCTTGATATCCCGGTGGATCAGACCCTGAGAATGGGCCTCGACGAGGGAACCACAGATCTGCTTCAGGAGATAGACAACCCGTTCAGCCGGAATTTTTTTTTCGATTTTGATCAACTGGTCAAGCGTGATGCCGGAGAGATATTCCATAGCATAGTAGAATATTCCGTCGGGCGAGTGACCGTAATCATAGATCGAAATGGTATTGGGATGGTTCAGTTGGCTGGTTAACTGTACTTCCCGTTCGAAATGCTCCAACGCTGTCTCGTCGAGTTGATCTTCTCGAATCAGTTTGATAGCGGTCGGTCGTTTGAGTAGAGAATGCTGGGCCTTGTAGACCTTGCCCATGCCGCCTTCACCGATTTTCTCCACCAGCGAATACTGGCCAAGCTCGCGCAACTCCACAATTTCAGTTTGCAAACGATTGAGATAATAACTGTTCACGACAAAGAAACCTGCCGTAATCAGCAGTAACCCGAATAACCCCACAAATGCCAGGCGTACCGGCCGCAGGCTCCGTAAGGCCTCGCTTCGCGTTACCTCTGTGGCCACTCCGAAACCGTACTCAGGCAACCATTGCCAGGCCCCCACAACTTCGGTGCCGCGATAATCACGATAGCCATCGATATCGATGCCTGATAATCCGCTGACTGCTGCCGCTGCCATGCGAGTCAGTGGGCGTGAGTCCCGTGGTTCTGTGGTCTTTTTTCCTTTGGTCAGATCGACACCCGGATCACGCAACTCCAGGGTCAAGATAGCTGAGCCGTCAGGCGTGTCCGGGATCAGTCCCAGCTGTTTGAGCTGGTCTTTAAAACGGGAGGCAGAGAGCATCAGCCCTTTTTCATCGAACGCGTAGGTGCTACCTGTGTTGCCGAGTTCGGCCACAGACAGGATACGGGTGAAATCTTTCTTCGGGTCGACGGCAAAGAGCAGTGCCGCGATAATATTGCCATGGGCATCTGTAATAGGTGCCTTGTGCAGCAATAATGGCCGATTAACAAGTCCGGCGGTTTTCTCAATCAGGGCGTTTTCGGTAATCGGTCTCCCGAACAAGATCTCAGCGGATAGAATCGGTCCGAGCAGTTTCAATGCAACAGGAGACAAGGTTGTATCGAGAAAGATGTCTGACTTATTTGTTACCTGAACGACACCCTTGCCATCAATGATGGCAAAACCAAGGTATTCGTCATCAGTCACAGCATTTTCTACGACTTTGGTCAGTTCCCGCCTGACGTAGTCGGGATCCTGGCCCGACAACAGTTGTTCAGTCAGAGTACGGACCTCATCATCATTGGCCCATGACCGGATATAGGCCCGTTCATCGTCGACCACGATTTGCAAAGACTGGATATTGGCGCGAAGGATTGTCTGCAGGCCGATGGTGATGTTTTCGTTGAGCGTCTCCTGTACCGCATCGTAGGTCCAGACACCAATGATCAGAAGCAGCGCACCGACTCCGGCGACTATCTGCCAGAGTCGCTGGTTCAATCCGGCAGAAGAGGCTTTGGGTAAGATTTGACGTGTCGTTTGTTTCGTCGGAGTGGACATCCTATTTGCTGTCATCCATCTCGATAATAGCTTCAAGTTCCGGCATAACCATGGTGGTTTCTTCCTTGACCGGAGAGAGCAGCATGGTCTTGGCCTGGAAAGCACGCATCCCGGCTTCGACCTGCTTCTGCCGACCCCGTTCATACCAGCCCTCTTTCATAACATGCAAGACCGGTGGACCGAGTCGCATGGAAGCACGCTTGGCCTTGTATTCGATGTTAAGCTCCTTCATTTCGCCATCAATGTTATTCAGGAAAGCCTGCCGGGTGGCATCATCGGTGTGGGTGGCAAATTCGACCCGGAAGATGTAGCGGCTGGCATTGAGATCTGCTTCGGCACGGAAGTGATCCACTACCGCGCCGGTAATCTGCGAAGCTTTTTGCATAACCACGATCACCTGGTTGACACTGACCTTCTCGCCAGTCAGATTGGTCATGCCGCGTCCCTTACGCAGAAAGATGATTTCAGGGGTTTGATTGTAGAATCCGACAACTTTGATGACATCGTTGATATCATAACGATAGAGGCCTCCGGTCGTAGTGAAGAAGATATAGTATTCCTCTCCTTCTTCGAGTTCACCGATATGCAGGAAGGGCCATTGTTCGGGAGAGTCCGGCTTTGCCTCCAGTTCGGTGACTGGCACGAACTCGATAAGGTTGCTGGCAACAGTCAGCACTCCGGTGCTTCCCCTGTCGGTGAGAGGGATGGAGCCACGGGCTTCACTGGAGAGGTAGCCCCAATCACGGACCGGGATGGCACGTCGTTCTTCAGGATCAAACCAAAACGGGAACTTGCTCAGATTGTGACCGACCGTCCCCCCCTTCCAACAGCCGATCAGGCTCAGCTTCGGCCAGTAATCAACTGGAAGAAGTTTCCCGCCCCGCTTGTTGCGGGCATCTTCAAGCGCTTTCGCTGCAGAGGGGTTTGGCCGGTATTTTGAACTCAGGCTGGAGCGAATTGCCGAATCAATATTGAAGTCAGAGGAGAGGCTTCCATCATGAATGTCACGGATGATCTGTTCAGCATACTCATCCGCTTTTTCACAGAGTTTCAAAATAGAAGAGGGATTAGCCGTGGCCAGAAACCTGACATCCATCTCCAGGGCAGTGCGCATGATGGCAAAGTATTTGGCGGCGTAGTCCTCTATCTCGTAGACCTCGTAGGGGATTGCATAGATGCGTCGCACCAACCCCGGTTGATTTTTATACATATGGCCAGAGGTCGAACCGAAGGGCAGTCCGCAGGGGGTGTGCCCCTCTACGGCAGGGGAAACCAGGGTGACGACCTGACCGCCAAACATATCAGGGTGTGCTTTAAGCGCATGACTCATCCAGGTCCGCATGACATCCTTGTGCTCGCGACCCTGGCAGGTCGGGGTCACCGGGATATATTTCGGGTCTCCTGTGGTGCCGCTGGTCTGGGCAAACATGACCGGATTTTCGGCGGTGAAGATATTCTTCTCGCCACTGATCACGCGCAGCATGTCATCTTTAATGCTCTCGTAGGAGATAACCGGAACTTGCCGACGGTAATCTGCAAATGTTTTGATGTCTGCAAAACCGTAACGCTTACCATATTCGGTGTTGGCATTCTTCTGCATAAGATGTCGCAACTTTTCGGTCTGGGCCGCAACCGGGTCACGAGTTGCAGCTTCGAAACGTTTGGCAGATTGACTCGACATCATCCGAATTGTCATCGAAGCTAATGACATGAGATACTCCTTAGAGTTAGAAATTTTGGAGCAAGAATTATTGAGAGGAAATATTTGAATATTATGACTCAATTGGTTAGAATGTCAATCTGGGGTTCAGTTAATGTCTCTTTGATCAGGAGCTGTAATGATCGTTCCGACAAGTCGACTTAGGTTCTTTATCCGTGGCTGTTGCATTGGCCTTGTTTTGCTGTTGAGTGCCTGTGCCACGACTGTCTCTCCGCCCTCATTGCCAGCTCCGGATCTGGACTGGCAAAGTAGCCCGGAAATCCCAGCTACAATCCGTAACAGCCTTCAGGGGAGTTCTATTCTAACCATTACCGCCGGGGACGGGATCGTTGTGCCGGTCCGTCTGTTCGGTTCTGAGGGTTCTCGCACGCCAGTACTGATGGCCCACGGCCTGCAGAGTCATTCGGGCTGGTTCTCCCAGTCGGCAGCATTTGTTGCCAGCCTCGGCCATCCGGTCTACGTCATCGACCGACGCGGATCCGGGCTGAGCCAGGCCACCCGGGGAGACAGCAAGAATTTCATGGACTGGAACGCAGATATTGAAGCCGTACGTGTTTATGCCACACAGCGACACAGTGGCACCCAGGTTTATCTCCTCGGGCACTGTTTCGGGGCCATCCCGGCAACAGTTTTTGCCGAGACAAGCCCCAAGGCGATCAAGGGTTTGATGCTGACCACCCCGGGAATCTATACACACACTTCGATCCCGTTTTCGCAAATGGTGAAAATTTTCTTCTCATCTTCCGGGCAGCGGGATTACTATTTCGCAGTACCGCTCAATCCAGACCAGTTTTCTGAGATCCCGGACTACGAGCCCTTTATCGCCACCGACCCACTTGCACTGCGGGAAGTGACCGGGGATCTCTATTGGCAGATCAACGAAGCCCGCAAGTACATATCCGCCAATACGGATCGTCTGACTATGCCGATTCTAGTCGGGTTTGCCGGTGAAGATGAGATTGCCGACTACCGGAAAAACAAAAAATGGCTGGATAAAGTCCCCGCAAAGGACAAGACGGAAATCACTTACCCCGATGCCAGGCATATCCTCGAATACAGCCTTGAGAAGAGCAATTATTTCGAAAATCTGCGCCAATGGCTGGCTCGGATAGAGGAGCCTTGAGTATGGCCATTATTCAGTCATTTACCTTGCACGCCCTTGAGTTGCCATTCTGCAAACCATTCAAGCATGCGGCCAAAGAACGTTGGACTTCGGATAGTATAATGCTGGAATGCACACTTGATGACGGTTCGATCGGCTATGGTGAATGCCTGCCACGCGATTATGTCTCCGGCGAATCCAGAGACGACGCTTTTGCTTTGCTCGAACAGAGCATCCTGCCGCGCCTGATCGGTCAAGAGTTTCAGAATTGGCAAGAACTGCTTGATTTTCTGACCGAGTGCAACGGTCGGGCAGTTGAAGGCTGGGTCCCGCCGGGACAACCTCAGACAGCGGCCTGGGCAGCGGTTGATCTTGCCCTGCTTGATTCCTTCGGCCATGCATTCAAGCAGAACGTACACCTGCAGGATCGTGTCCAGCTTCCAGACAGTATGCGCTACAGTGTCGTCTTTTCTGCTGCTACCGGTTGGTCTTACCTTAAAACCCTGCTTACTGTTCGCCTCTACGGCTTCAGACAGGTCAAACTGAAGATTGGCTCAGAAGGGTCCGTCGAAATGGTGCGCACCGCACGCAAGGTTTTGGGTGCCGGTTGCGATATCCGGGTCGATGTCAATATGGCCTGGGATGTACCGACTGCGCTGGAACAGATGCCGCTTCTGGCTGAATATGGAGTCCGGTCCTTTGAACAGCCCTTGCCACCTGACGATATCGAAGGCCTTGCCAAACTGGTCCATGAGACCGGACTGGAAGTCATGGTCGATGAGAGTCTCAATGATGCCCAAAGCCTTGAAAACCTGATCAAAGCAAAAGCCTGTACATCGCTCAATGTTCGCATTTCAAAATGTGGTGGTCTGATAGCAGCATATGATCGTTGCCGAAGGGGCCTGGAGGAGGGGATGATTATCCAGATTGGTTGTCAGGTAGGCGAAAGCTCTCTGCTGTCTGCTGCACAACTGGCTCTGATCTCGGCTGTCGGCAAGCAGGTTCGTTTTTCAGAAGGGTGCTTCGGCAAACATCTTCTTAAGGAAGATCCGGTGCAGCCGTTGCTGCAATTCGGTTACGGAGGACGACCACCAGTCAGGCCAACCGGGTATGGGTTCGGTATCTCAGTTGACCAGACTCAACTCTCCCCCTGGATTAAACAATCGGTCGTGGTATCGGACTGATTCGGCATATATGGTCAGTTGGAACAACTCATGGATAGTCACTGGCATAGTTCAATCCATGGAGCGAACCATCCTGTCCCGATTCTCTCTCATACCGTTCAAAATCGGTTCGGCTACCGAATCGGGAAAGCTTCCCGGTAATGGAAATCCGAAAATCTCCATCAGCTTATTTCCCGCTCAAGCCGCCGAGACATCAATCTTTCTCACCGAATGCAACATTCTCCTTGTTTCTAAATCGCGAACTATGTTTATATATACCGAGGTTTAGTAACGGAGGAGTTTATGCCTTCAAAGAGTATCCAGCAACAAAAGGTTCTACAGCTGTTCAAAGATCGGGGTCTGTTGAGACCCCGAGATCTGGACGCCATTGGTATCCCGCGCGAAGTCCTGCGTCGTCTTTGCCGTCAGGGACTTATTGAACGGGTAGGCCATGGTCTCTATCGGCAACCGAACCGACCTTTCAGCGAGAATCAAACCCTCGCGGAGGTGTGTAAAAAATTCCCAAAGGGTGTGGTCTGCCTCCTTTCCGCTCTGCGTTACCACAACCTGACAACTCAGAATCCGTTTGAAGTCTGGCTGGCGATTGACGTTAAGGCCCATAAGCCCGTAACCGATCTGCCGGTGCGGTTTGTCCGTCTTTCCGGGGCAGCAATGACGGAAGGAATTCAGATTGTTGATGTTGATGGAACACCGGTGAAGATCTTCAGTCCTGCCAAAACGGTAACAGACTGCTTTAAGTTTCGTAACAAGATTGGTCTGGATATTACCCTTGAAGCGCTTAAGGATTGCCTTGTAGCCGGGCAATGTAGCTCAGATGAGCTCTGGCATTTTGCTAAGGTCAACCGAGTGAACAAGGTGATGCAACCCTATCTGGAGGCCATGCTGACATGAGTGCGCGCAAGAAAAACATGGCGGCATCCATCAAGCAGCGTCTACTCGATCGTTCTCGAATACGCAAAGAAGATGTCCAGCTCTTGTTGATCCGTTATGGACTTGAACGTTTTTTATACCGTCTTGGTTATTCAGATTACCGACAGCGCTTCATTTTGAAAGGGGCGATGTTGTTTCCATACTGGGAAATAGATGAACATCGACCGACAAGAGATATTGACCTGCTGGGATTCGGAGAGAGTGCGGCCGCAGAACTGGCGGAGGTGGTGCGTGAAGTCCTGTCGCTAGAGATTGAGGATGACGGACTACAGTTCGACCTGAACAGTATTTCCGCTGAAGAAATCAGGGAAGATCTGGAGTATGGCGGTGTCAGAATCAAGTTCAACGCCTATCTTGAACAGGCTCGGATCGGGTTGCAGATTGATATCGGTTTTGGCGATATCGTCAGCCCGGAACCCCAAGAAATAATATATCCCTCATTATTCGATTTACCGGCACCTCGAATCAGAGCCTACCCGCGTGAAACAGTGCTTGCTGAAAAGTTTCATGCGATGGTCATTTTGGGCATGGGCAACAGCCGCATGAAAGATTTTTACGATGTCTGGATTTTGGCCAGACTCTTCGAATTTGATGGCCAGTTGCTTGCCCGGGCGATTGAGCAATCCTTTGTCAGACGTAAAACCGAGGTTCCGACGAGCCCTCCTTTGGCGTTTTGCGAAGAGTTTTATGGTGATTCATCAAAACAGGCTCAATGGCGAGCCTTTTGGAACCGGAATAAACTGACCGGTGATTTTGTTTCTCTTGAGAAGACAGTAGCCCTTATCTCCGGGTTTTTAATGCCACTATGCACCGCTGTGACAAGTGGGCAACAGATTGTTACTCAATGGCCTCCGGGGGGAGATTGGGAGCCTTTTCGAGAAACTGATTGATCCGAGGAATAAATCGGGTCCTGATTGCCCAACCATGTTCCCAATTCCAGATGGTCGAGGCTGTTACGCCGATCTGAATTGCGACATCTTTCTGATACAGCCCAAGTTCAATGCTGCGTCGTCGTAAGTGATCGACAAGGGTGACATGTTCGCGGGTAAATTCTTCAAGTAGTGGAATTATCAAAGGAATCACGATTGTTCCGGCAGTCTTATCAAGCTTGAAATTGTTGATAAAGGGGTCCACATTCCTGCTCCTGTGGCTTCCTCGGGGATCCACAACATGACTGCACCTGTCCCCCACCAATGCTACAACGTCACCGGAATCGCCTCTCCGGACCACTCCTCGACAGAATCGATTTGCACTTAGAGGTCCCTCGGGTTCCCCACAAAGATCTCACAGATCAAGGTGCTGTCGAAAATAGCGCTGCCATTCGGGAGCGGGTTAACCGGACCAGAGAATTCAGCATGAACGCCTTGTCCCTTCGGTCTGCACGCTAACAGTCAGATGCAGACCCACCACATTCGCCGGTTCTGTAAGCTGGATGAAAAGTGGATGCACTCCTTGAGCAAGTCACCGACAAATTCGGCCTTTCGGCACGCAGCCTCACCAAAATTTTAAAACTGGCGAGAACCATTGCCGATCCGGCTGGAGTTGAACAGATTGAAATTCTGCATTTAAGCGGGGCAATTCGGTATCGGGGGCAGGATCGAAAGTTGGGGTGAGGGTTTGCGATAATTTCACAACTACCTTGTACCGATGTCCTGACAAGGAAAGAGTTTTTTGGGACAAGCTCTAGTTAATTCTATTTTTTTCAAAACCTGACTTTTCAAGACCTGACCCATTTGGGTGCTTTTCAAAGGGAGAGTTCCGGAGACAACATATCTATCTAACTGTATTTTGACATCAAGCTCGACCCTAATAGAATAGCTATAGTGCCCCCAGAACCCCATAAATTGCTGTCGAAAGTAGAGCCCTAGCTGCAGGAAATATAAAAAATCAGAAGAATAATGCCTCTCCATTGTGGATAGAACCGATTTTGAATGATATTCTTAGTTAGTGCCCATCAGGAAACTTCGGGTGGCGCAACGACTGTGTTCTGATTTGGAAACCAGCAATTACAAATCAGGTATGTATTCCCCCTGTTCCTAAAAAGGAGAACTTAGATATGGCATTAAAAGCTGCTTTCATGTTTCTTGCACCAGGTGCGGAGGCAAAGAAACATCGCAGTCTGGTTTCCACGCCCGAAGTTGAACTGGTTGTTGTTGGCGTAGCAGATTATTCTGCGGCCGAAAATATTGCCGTGGAGTTGGTCGCTGAGGGAGTTGCCGCCATAGAGCTCTGCGGTGGGTTTGGTCATGTCGGAACCTCCCGCGTTGTCCAGGCAGTAGAAGGCAAAGCCGCCGTAGGTGTGGTTCGTTTTGACTGTCATCCCGGATTAGATGGAAAGAGTGGTGACACTATTTTCTAGTTGCACTTACAAGTTGAATCCAGGTTCGTAAATAAGGATAGGGTGAATGGATAGCAACATAGTTGACAATGCCACGGTGGGTATCATTGCAAACCCTGCTTCCGGGCAGGATATCAGACGACTGATAAGTGCAGCTTCAGGTTTTTCAATTGCTGAAAAAACCAATATTGTTCGTAGACTCTGTTTAGGTCTCTCGATTTTGGGGGTAGACCGAGTTTATATGATACCGGATAAATCTGGTATAGCAGGCAGCTTATTACGTAGCAGAGATCAGGGCGTTGCAGCCTTAGATGAAAGCTGGCCC
>Ga0164318_10008063_pt1 | contig 10226 bp, 13 predicted proteins | sample GuaBasSedimGuay9_FD_113734 | JGI IMG/M metagenome (GOLD analysis project Ga0164318, IMG submission 113734) | Subseafloor sediment microbial communities from Guaymas Basin, Gulf of California, Mexico - Guay9, Core 4571-4, 0-3 cm | ecosystem: Environmental > Aquatic > Marine > Hydrothermal vents...
CTTTAATCCATACCGAAGTATTAGCTGGCGCTTTCATTAAAGACATATTTTCCCCTTCATTATTCAATTAATTTAAATAGAATATATTCTCATACATTACTAAGATTATCATATCGTATAATAGTTAATACTTTTTTAATATTTGTATAGATTTTTTATCTAATAACTTTATGTTACAATTTGAAGCAGGTTATTTAAAAGTTATCTCAACTCTTCTATTTTTAGCTCTACTTTTCTCTGTAATATTAGATGATATTGGCATAATCTCCCCATACCATTCTATTTTAATTCTATTTTTGTCTATTTTAGAATTTAAAATTATATTCTTGATAGTTATAGCTCGTTTTTTTGATAATTCTAAATTATATTTAGCATCTGAAACAGAATCAGTATGTCCTTGAATTAATATTTTATATCCAAACCCCTCTATTGATAGTTCTATAATTTCTTCTAGTATTTGTTGTTCACTTTGTTCTATCGTATACGAAGCATGTTTAAAATGTATTATTCTCTTTAATTGTTGTGTACACCCATTGCTTGTTACAAATACACCATCTGGAGTTTCTAAACATTTATCAATATCATCAGGGATAAGATCATTATCTTTATCTATACCAAACACAAATGTAAAACTAAACAATACTATTAATAAAAACTTATTCATATTTTCAAACCTTAAAAGTTAATTTTATACCATTATAAATATATACTACTTAAATATTTATTAGAGATTTGATATGATTACAAATGAATTATTTATATCTGTTTTTAATATCGTTTATTTCTGCTACACTTTTTCCACTTGGAAGTGAAGCATTACTTTTATACAATCTAACATTAGATCTAAATATCTACTTATTATTCTTTTTTGCTACTTTTGGTAACTCTTTAGGTTCTGTTGTAAATTATTGGATTGGATTAAAAGGGGAAGAATATTTAATTGATAAGAAGGTATTAAATGAAAAAAGTATTTTAAAAAGCAAAAAATATTTTGATAAATACGGTGGTTATAGTTTACTATTTTCTTGGGTACCTATAATTGGAGATCCAATTACATTTATAGCTGGTGTGCTAAAATACAATATAAAAAAATTTATACTGTTAGTTATTTTAGCAAAAGGTGGTAGATATTTATTTTTAATAATTAGTTATAAATTATATACCATAAGCTAAAGCTTGTGGAGAAGAAACACTCCTATATTTCTTTGATTAGAAATAAACTTACTTTTTCTTCTCTTGCATTAAATCATAAGCCCCATATACTATAGAATATAGTGCTGTTGAAAATGCAATTATTATTGCTATTGTTTCAATATTCATTTATATATCCTCCAATTCATTTATCTTTTTATGTGTATATTTTGCAAGTTTAAGAAATATAAGTGACAATATTATTATAGAAATTATACCAAGCCAAAAAGTAACATCCATAATATTTGCATTAAATAACTTAGCAGTTCCTGCTACATCACTTATAATTAATGCTATTAATAATCCCATATATACTTTTAATATACCTATATATTCTTTTGCTTTATCAATTTTTGCCATAATTTATTATAATAAAAGCAACCATAAAAAAAGATTAAACTTTTTAGCCTAATTTTCAAGTTATAGTAATTCGTATGCATCTCAACTTAGCCAAATCACTATCAAGCATAACTTTTAAACCTCTGATTGTAAATATCTTATCATTTATATTTTCTATTTGTAAACTTTCCATCATAGTCCTTTGATATATTATGATGATAGTTTATCTTAAAAAATTTGTTTTATTTAAAATAATTGTATTTTGTTATGTTTATCTCTTTATTGTATTTTTATTGTTATGATTAGCTTTATGTATGTATTCCCAAGCTGGAGCATGGGAACAAGAAAAATGGGGTCTGACTTCAATAATTTTTGTCTATATAACTTTTTGATTTTTGATATATTATGATTGTAGTTTATCCTAAAGAATTTGTTTTATTTAAAATAATTGCATTTTGTTATGTTTATTTATTTTGTTGGTCTAAATACTTATTTCTCAAAACTTTTTTATCTCTATAAAATTTTACTTCTACTTTTTGATTTGCTGTATTATTGTTATCTTCAAATACCATATATGAAGTATTAATATTGATAATATTTCTATTGTTTGTATCTATGATAATTGTTTTTATATTTTGAGCTCTTGCTTGTGCTAGTTCTTTATTACTTGCATATCTACTTTTTATTTTTGATTTATTTTTAATATTTGTATCTGTTGCATAGCCTATAATTTTTATTTTTGTTGGTATATTTATATTATTGATTATAGCTGTTAAGTTTGTTTTATTTGTATCCGTATTTAAATTTGCACTTCCATATTCAAATTTATAAGGCTCACTTTTATATAGTGTCCATAATTTTATTTCACAAAAAGCATTATTTTTATCTTTATATTTTTTATTAATTGTAGAATTTATATCATTTAATATATCGCTATTTCCAAAGTACCAATCAGATACTAAAGCACCAAAAAAAGCCATTGTAAAAATCAATACTACTGTCCAAAATGGTTGTTTACAGTTTTCACCTTTTAATTGAAATTTACGTATTTTAATAAAATTTAAAATACATTTTATAGTATCAAATAATGCATCAAAAATATCATATATAATTCGCTCACCAAGTTTATTAATATCATCCCTTATATTATCTATTACGATAATCATATCTTTATTTTTTTCACACATAATATTTTGATTATTTTTTAAACTATTTGATATTTTTTCCAATTCATATGATTTAGTTTTATTATCTAGTGAAGAATTTCTTAATATATTATTTATATTCTTATTGATTTTATCAATTATCTCGTCACAATCCTTAGAAGTTTTATATATTTTATTCTTCATATTAATTTTAAAAATATCTTTTTTATATTTTTCAAAAGTATTTTCACTGACACTATCAACTTTACTCTCAATATTCTCAACAATCCCAACAACCCTAGATACATCATCCAAACATTTATCTTGATTTTTAGACAATGTTAAAATCTTATCTTCTAATTGCTTTATCTCTTTAGGTGTATTTATTAAAGTTTTATTTATATCTTGAATTTCATCTACACTTTGATTTAATAAAAAATTTGTAGATTTCACAAGAGTATATATAGAAGAATTTATATTTACTTTTCTTTCTATATCATTAATCTTTTCAAATAACTTATTAAATCTATCATTTTGATTTTTTGATAAATTTAATAAATCATATTCTAATCTTTTCATTTTAGTTTTTATTTCTTGTGTATCATATTGGTTCTTTGTAACTTTCGTATCGGTTGTTTTGACTATATCTATTATTTTTAATAACTTATTGATTTCATCATGATTGAGATTTATTAAAGTTAATTCTAACTCTTCTATTTTCTTAAAATTATAATTTTTTTCACTTAGATAAAATATATCTAGCAACTCTTTTTGTTCCTCTTTAAGTTCCTCTATTTTAGTTATCATAGTACTTTTGCTTACATCATTTCTTAATTTCTGATATTTATTTAGTAGTTTTGTTATCTCATCTAGTTGATTTTTATTGTTATCTCTTGCTTGTTTTAACTCTACTAGCTCATAGTTTTGATAGTTTATAGACTGTTGAAAAAATTTGAAATCATCTATCTTTTGTACCATATTTTCTAGATGCTTATTGTATGTTTGAATGTTTTGTTTTTTTATATTTTCTTTATGTTCATTTTGTTTTTTTAGTCCATCTATATTATTATGTAAATCTAATTTTTTTATATCATTTTTCCCCACAAAGGAAAATCTATTTTTATTAGATTTATTCCTTGTAGTTGTATGTTTATTTCTTACTTTTTTATGTGGCATTTTCTATTATCTTCCCACTATGGCCAAGTAGGCTCAGTATTTCCACTACCTGCATCTCTCATAAAATACCAATGATCAGTAGTATTAGTCACATTCCAATCACTTAAATCTTGATTTGTAAATGCAGAGGCACCTTTAAACATATAAGTCATACTAGTAACATTTGTAGTATTCCAATCATTCAATGGTTGATTGAAACTTGTAGCATTATTAAACATTCTGAGCATATTAGTAACACTTGATATATTCCAATCATTTAATGATTGATTAAAATTTGTGGCATTTGTAAACATATATTGCATATCTATGACATTTGATACATCCCAATTATTCAATGGTTGATTAAAACTTGTAGCATCTTCAAACATATTCCGCATATTAGTAACATTTGAAGTGTTCCAATCATTTAATGATTGATTAAAACTTGTAGCACCTCTAAACAGACCATTGTTCCAACTACCCATACTTGTAACATTTGAAACATCCCAATTATTCAATGGTTGATTAAAACTTGTAGCACCTCTAAACAGACCTTCCATACCAGTAACATTTGAAACATCCCAATTATTCAATGGTTGATTAAAACTTATAGCATTAATAAACATATTTTGCATATTAGTAACATTTGAAGTATTCCAATTATTTAATGATTGATTAAAATTTGTAGCACCATTAAACATACCATACATAGTAGTAACATTTGATGTCTCCCAATTATTTAACAGTTGATGAAAGTTTCTAGCATCATTAAACATATACTTCATACTTGTAACATTTGAAACATCCCAATTATTTATTGGTTGATTAAAACTTTGAGCACCATCAAACATAGCATACATACCAAGACCAGTAACATTTGATGTATCCCAATCATTCAATGGTTGATTGAAACTTGTAGCCCTTTTAAACATATCATACATATAAGTAACATTTGAAACATCCCAATCATTCAATGGTTGATTAAAACTTCTAGCACTTTCAAACATGCCACCCATAAAAAAAACATTTGAAACATCCCAATTATTTATATTACTATTAAATTTTTTAGCATAATAAAACATACCACCTAAGCTTGCAACAGTAGATAAATCAGGTATATCAGTAGTATTTAATTCAAGTTTTGAACATCCTGAAAAAGATTGACTAAAATCTTTCCATTGTATATCTCCCCAAGAAGTTATTTTATTTATTTTTTGTTTATCTCCACTATTATTAAATTGAATAGCTGGAAAAGTATCATAAATCTTTACTGTATGGTTTCCATCTGTACTATATGTATGTGTTATATCTCCATCAACACTTGTATTTACATCACCATCACCCCAATTTACAGTATAATTATAATCATATGCACTATTTGTAGGAATAGTTATATTTTCATCTGCTGATGTAGTCTCCCATACAGTTATAAATGGCTTAAATTCTGGCTCTATATTAAAAGTTGCTGTAAGAGTTGATTTATAGTGTGTTCTTGCTTGTAGTTCTGTTTTGAACGATTTACCACTATTTGTAACCATAGTTCCCAATACTGTAAGATTTGTATCAAAAAGATTTGCCGTATTTGTTAGCATATTTTTAGTATTATCATCTATTAGGATTCCATTGTCTGGGTTTCCGTCGTTGTCCAAAGATTGTACTACTCTTAAAAACTTTAGTAAATTTTCATCCGTAGTATTGTTTCTATCTACTCCAACTATATCAGATGGCAATATCTTAGCATCTGCATTTATCGCAGATAGATTGAAGTCATCTGCTAATGTTAGTTCACCTACAATAAATGTTATCTTTGTATCATTACTATCATATTGAAATGCACCTGTATCATCTGTAGTACCAGATTGTGTTTCTGTGGTATACGATACTCCTTGCATAGCACTATCTATAAGATATCCTGTTTTTAAATCTGGATTATTATCGTTTGTAGTATCACTACTACCTCCTCCACCACAACCTACAAAACCTATACCCAATAAAGATACGCTTAATAAAGATAAAGCTAAATTCTTGATTTTCATTATTTTTTCCTTGAAATATTTTGTTTATTCTACTATTAGAAGACTTAATAACCTTTTATAAAAAGGTATTATTTTACTAAAATTCTTTTATTAAAAGGGAATTTATGGAAGTATATGAAAAAATAAATCTGTTAATAAAAGAACAAGGTATTACAAAAAAAGAATTTTCTAATAAATTAAGAGCAATAGAACCAAAACTTAAAACTACAGGTGAGCCACCATCTGAAAAGACTGTCTATGGTTATTTAAGTGGTTACACAAGTATAAGCATAGAACTCATTCCATACATAGCCGAAGCATTAAGAGTAACAGAACAAGAACTATTTTTAACAACTTATGAAAAAAGGATAGATTTTTATAAAACTATGGTGGCAACAGCTACAAAAGATGAGATAGATATGATAAAACAAAGACTTAAAATCAAAGATAACTTTGAGAATATAATAGAACCAAATCAAGATATAGAAAATCTAATCAATCCACTTATATCAAAACTAGAAGAGTTAAAAGTGTATATGAATAGGTGAGTTTAATGATTTATAATTTTGAAGTTAATTTTGGTATAATAGTTTCAAAGTGAGGTAAAATAATGCATTCAGTAAAGCTAGATATCAACGATAATATTTATGATAAAGTGATGTTTTTTTTAAATAATATTTCAAAAGATGATTTAAATATAAAAGAGATAAAAGATAATAATATACAACAAGAAAACACTTTAGCAGAATTTTTCAAAAATAGTCCATTAGTTGGTGAAATTAATTTAAGAAGAGAACCTGAAACATATTCAAATAGAGTCAGATTTTGAAATATTTATTAGATACTAATATTATCTCAGAACTTATTACAAAACAACCAAATCAAAATGTACTTAACTTTTTATCTTCAATTAATGAAAATGATACATATTTATCTGTCATAACAATTGGAGAGATAAAAACAGGGATAGAAAATGTCAAGAATATTGATAAAAAAGAAAAGCTTTGCAAATGGCTAGAAGAAGATTTATTGATAAGATTCAAAAATAGAATTGTAGATATAGACTTAGATATTATGATAACTTGGGGTAAAATAAATCAAAACCTTAAAAGTGTTGGAAAACCATTACCTATTATGGATTCAATTATTGCTTCATCTTGTATTTATACTAAATTTACGCTAATTACAAGAAACGAAAAAGATTTTCAAAATCTAGATCTTAATATTATTAATCCATTTACTTATTAATAATTAGCTATAAAATGAACTACCCCGATGCAAGCATACGGTGTATCACTTTCAATTCTAGCTTATAAATCTAATTGCAGTTGTCCTGCATATACCTGATTGTAAACTTTTCCTTGATTCTTTACATATTTTTTTATTGTTTCTTCATTTGCAAATTGACCTACGGTATTTGCATAAAATCCACTTGTCCACAGATTTCCACCCCACAGAAGTTTTTTTATTTCTTTATGTTTTGAAAACACTTCTCTTGCTGTGATACTTTTTATTATCTGTACTATTCTTGATACTGGCATACTTGGTATACCTTGTATCAAGAAGTGTATATGATCTTCATCATTACCTATTTCTATGAAATTTATTTCATATCGTATCCCAATATCTACACATATTTCTATTAAAGTTTTCTCTACATCTTTTGTAAATACATTTCTTCTATATTTTGATGGAAACACTAAATGATATAAAAGTAGTGTTTTATTACAACTTTTAAATATATGTTCACTCATACTTCAATGTTACCATAATTTAACTTTTGGCTTGACTCCAACCGATGCAAGCATCGGGGAAATTTAATTGATTATATACCACAAATTAAACTACTTAAATTATATTAATTTAATTTTTTATATTTTTCTTCTAACTCTGCATAAACTCTATCAAATGATAAATTTTCCATATTTTCTAAAACTGAAATCATAACAACATTGTCCTCATCACCATTCCAAACTTTTATATAAGTTCCCTCTTTATATCCATTGTCTTGTCTAAATTTATTTAAAGAATTTTTACCAATATAAAGTTTTTGTAACCATGTAAAACTAAGTCCAGAAAGTTTACAACATCTAAAGAATTGATCAATAAATCTTTCAACTCCACTAAATGCAGGCATATTTCCTGTTTCTATTGCAAATGCGATATAAGATAATTTTTCAGATTCTTTTACTATTGTTTTAATATCTATATCTTTCATCTCAACAGCTTCATATATACAATGTGTATTTACTAAAGAAACTGCTTTTGGTATATTTGTTTCTTGCAAAATATAACTCATTAAAAAATGCCATACATCTACAAGTTCTATATGAATATTATTAAAATCTGGTTTTGCTGAAATATTTTTCCAATGTTTCCAAGGAGTAGAATCTATAAGTTCAGATACTTCCATATGGATACATCTAAGCCAATTAATCTCTTTATCAAATTTATTGATACCTAGCTCCCAATTTACACCATTTGTATCATCATTTAATCTTTTTTGCAATAAAAACATCTCTTCAAGTTTATGTGGAAAGCTAGATGACTCTTCAAGTAATTGTGCTAGTGGTAAACACTCTTCCACTAATACATCTAATGAATGATTTTTATTTGGAACATCTTGTTCTCCTTGAAGAAGGTGTACTATTAAGATAACAGTATATGGAACTTCATCTTTCTCTTCCCAAGTTAAGACATCTGTAGATGTAACCCCAACATAATTTGCAAAACTTTCAATTGTAGAAAATCCAAGATTTTTTACTGTTGTTTTTAATTCTTCATATAACAATTTTGTCTCCTATTGTTTATTGGCAATGTTATTTTTAAATATAATATTATTTTTTAGCTTTTAATTCACTTTAGCTTGATATAAATTACAAGATGAACCACTACTTTGTTTAACAACTACTGATGGCATTGATTGTGATTTAAATCCATACGCTCTACAGCCATGAGGCTTATTTTTTTCCCAAGTAACATAATAAAATTTACATTTCTGACATACTATTCTTTTATTCATAAAATAGATTATAATTAAATATCTTTTAAGAAGAGTTTATATCTAATTAGATAACTAAAATGATACTAAAAGTTACATATAAAAGGATAATTTAAACATAAATATGAGATAAATTAAAGTATAACTTAAACTTTGATACTTTAAAAGATACTTAATTTAAAACTTATATTTAAGTAATTATATATAAAAAATGGGAGTGCTTAATGGATAGTCAAGATATTATTTCAACCGATGTACTTATTGTTGGTGGTGGACCTGCTGGTCTAGCAACAGCTATTGCAACTGCAGATAAGTTAAAGCAAAAGGGTGAAAATAAAAGAATAATGCTAATTGAGAAAGGTAATTCAATTGGTTCTCATATACTTTCAGGTGCAGTTATACGACCTGCAGTATTTAAAGACTTATTAACAACTGGAGAATTTGATGGAATTCCTTTTGATAGTAAAGTAAATGATGATGTAACAGTAAAATTAAATGAAGATGGAGGTAGTTCAACATTACCTTTTCATCCACCTTATATGTCAAATGACGGTAACTATATTGCATCTTTAGGACAAGTTTGTAGATATATGGCAACACTTGCAATTGAAAGAGGTGTTGAAATTTACACTGGTTTTGCTGTTGATTCTGTTATTTATGAAGATGGTAAAGTAGTTGGTGTAAAAACAAAAGATACTGGTGTAGATCATCACGGTGTAAAACAAAAGAATTTTCAAGAAGGAACTATTGTTAAAGCTGGTATTACTGTTTTAGCAGAAGGTACTAGAGGAAGTTTAACTAAAACTGTAGTTGAAAAGTTAAACCTTGATAATGGTAAAAATCCGCAAATATATTCTTTAGGCGTAAAAGAGATTTGGCAAATGCCAAAAGATACAGTTAAAGCTGGTTCAGTTAAACATACTTTTGGTTATCCTTTAAGAGATAAAGAAGAGTTTGGTGGTGGATTTATCTACGGTATGACTGAAGATAGAGTTGCTATTGGACTTGTAGTTGGACTTGATTATCAAGATCCATCTTTTGATATTCATGCTGCAATGCAAGTATGGAAAACTCATCCTGAAGTATCTAAAATGCTTACAGGTGGTTCTTTAATGGAATCTGGAGCAAAAACATTACCTGAAGGTGGTTGGAACTCTGTACCTAAATATTATGATGATAACTTAATGATTGTAGGAGATAGTGCAGGTTTTTTAACAACTGCTAGACTAAAAGGTGTGCATTTAGCTGTTCGTTCAGGTATATGTGCTGCTGATGCTGCGGTTAATGCTTTATGTAATAATGATACAAGTAAATCATCATTAAAAAGATATGAAGATTTAGTAAATAAAAGTTTTATCTACAAAGAATTATATCCTACAA
>Ga0164318_10008065_pt1 | contig 10225 bp, 10 predicted proteins | sample GuaBasSedimGuay9_FD_113734 | JGI IMG/M metagenome (GOLD analysis project Ga0164318, IMG submission 113734) | Subseafloor sediment microbial communities from Guaymas Basin, Gulf of California, Mexico - Guay9, Core 4571-4, 0-3 cm | ecosystem: Environmental > Aquatic > Marine > Hydrothermal vents...
CCGGCATGGAAAACCTGTACTAATCGAAGCCGATAAGATGCTGGCAATCTGTCTTCAGCATGAAATTGATCATTTGAACGGGATACTGATAGTAGATTATGTCAGTCCCCTGAAAAGATCAATCTATAAAAAGAAACTGCAAAAGAGGCGCAAGAGGCATTGAGTATTCAAAAAAACATAACTCCCTGCCTGAAAACAGTGCATGAGTGTGTGTGCTGAGATTTTTTGCGTAAAATCAAAAAGGATCAAAAGAGAGATATGAATTGAACAAGCCAAAAATAATATTTATGGGCACACCTGAATTTGCAGTACCTTCCCTTGTATCCCTGATTGAACATGGACACAATGTCATGGCAGTAGTAACTCAACCGGACAGGGCCCGCGGAAGAGGCAGAAAGGTTACATATTCACCGGTCAAAGGTACTGCTCTTAAATACGGTCTTAATGTATTCCAGCCCCACCGTGCATCTGATACAGAGTTTTGCCAAACTATATCTGAGATGAGGCCAGACCTTTTAATTGTGATTGCCTTTGGCCAGATACTTAACAGGGAATTGCTATCAATTCCGCGGTTAGGCCCATTAAACATTCATCCCTCGCTTTTACCGAGGTACAGAGGTCCTGCCCCCATACAGTGGACAATTCTGAACGATGACAAGCTTACCGGTCTGACTGCCATAAGAATGGATACCAGCCTTGATACCGGACCTGTGATCCTGCAAAAGGAGGTGCATGTTTTACCCGACGAGACTGCAGGACAGCTTCATAATCGCCTTGCTGTAATGTCCGGGGATTTTCTTCTGGAAATAATAGAGAAATTGGTTCAGGGAAACCTGCATGAAACACCTCAGGATGACTCCCTCTCTTCTTATGCCCCCAAGATAAATACCTCAAACTGTTTCATCAAATGGAACCAGGATGCATGGAAAATTTCTGCATTTATACGCGGTCTTGATCCCTGGCCAGGGGCAATAACTATGGTCAGGGGAAAAAGGCTGAAGCTTTTTGCTTCCACGGTTGTTGACAGGACTTTTGCGGGCATTCCCGGCAGGGTACATGACTTTGATGATGAAGGTTTACACATAGAGACTTCCTGTGGCCTTGTTTCTGTCAGGGAGCTTCAGCTCCCCGGTAAAAAAAGACTTGCAGCACCGGATTTTTTAAGAGGTTTCCCAATAGAAAAAGGAACTGTTTTGAAGAATGGAAGATGATGTAAACGCAAAAGGCAAAAAAAAACCGGAAGAATTTAAACGACCTGCAATAAAGACATTTGTCCTGTTACTTCTTTTAAGCTGTGTTGTCACGATAGGCATATCCTTTCTCGTATGGTGGGTTCCATATGTGGGTCTTGCCAACATCCAGCCGAATCTGCCATGGATACTTGCATCTGTCCTTGCATGTGTTGTGCTGTATGTTATTGGGGGTGCATTAACCCTGCTCTTAACCGTGATTACCGGTAGAGATTTCTTTTTCAGCAAACGCATGAGGGGAATGGTTATCAAGGTGCTGTTCCCTATACTGGTTGTTCTCGGAAGATGTATCGGGATAAAGAAAGAGGATGTATGGCGGTCATTTATAGCGGTTAACAACAAGCTTGTGCGTGCAGAGGCAAAAAAAGTAAGTCCTGAAAGGCTGTTGGTTCTTCTCCCTCACTGTCTCCAGAATCACAACTGTAAATTCAGAATCACAGGTAACATAGAAAACTGCAGAAGATGTGGAAAATGCAAGATAAAAGACCTGCTGGAGTTATCTCATCGTTATGGTGTGCCAATGGCAGTTGCTACCGGAGGAACCCTTGCAAGAAAGATCGTCAAGGAAACACGGCCAGAGGTCATTATAGGTGTGGCCTGCGAGAGAGATCTTACAAGTGGCATACAGGACACCTATCCTATCCCGGCTTTTGGGATATTGAACATAAGGCCATTTGGTCCATGCTATGACACCGATATAGATGTTGAAATGCTTGAAGAGGCAATAAGACATTTTTTAAAGCCTGAGTCGCTCACTTCGGATAATGCACCTGCCCATAAACAGGTCGTGTAACAAAGACCATTTGGACAGAATTTAACATCCGTAAAGGATTTCAACATGAAACATGTTCCACCGAGAAGACTGGCACTGTCAATTTTAGGCAGGTTAGAAGATACCTCTTGCCTTGCCGACAGACATACCGGCGACATATTTGACAGGCATCATTATTTGAGCGGCAGGGATCGTGCCTTTATCATGCACTTAGTTCAGGGGGTGCTTCGCTTCAGGTTAAGGTTGGACTGGATCATTGGACATGTTTCTCATGTACCTATAGACAGGATAAATCCGCCGGTATTAAACATACTGAGGATGGCCCTTTATCAGATCCTGTTCATGGACAGGGTGCCGGATTCAGCGGCGGTCAATGAGGCAGTAAAACAGGTCAAAGGCATATCGCGTAAAACAGCAGGATTTGTTAATGGGGTATTAAGACAGGCATGCCGGTTAAAAAATGATATTCCGTTTCCTGACCGTAAAAAAGATCTGGTAAGGTATCTGTCAATATTTTACTCCTATCCTGTGTGGCTGGTGCATAAATGGATCAGGGAACTGGGGCCTGATGCAACCGAGGCCCTGCTTGAGGCAGGAAACCGTATTCCGTCTTTAACCATCCGAACAAACTGTCTCAGAATCGGCCGGGAAGAGCTTATTGAACGGCTTAGGGCAGAAGGAGTTGAATGTATGCCGACCCCCTATGCCCCTGAGGGCATAAGAATATCCGGCATGGTTGGCCCTGTCACAGACATCAATGCCTTTAAACAGGGTTTGTTTCAGATTCAGGGGGAAGCGGCCCAGCTTGTCTCTCATCTTCTGCGGCCTGCAAAGGATGAACGTATTCTTGATGTATGCGCAGGCCTTGGGGGAAAAACGACCCATATTGCAGAACTTACAGGCAAGAGGGGACAGATTGTTTCTGTTGATACAAATCGTGACAAGCTTGTCTCCCTTTTAGATTCTGCATGGCGTCTTGGTACAGAAAAATGTGTTAGACCTGTTGTTGCCGATGCCCTTGGCACCTTACCTTTTTTTGATTGTTCTTTTCAAAAAATCCTGGTAGATGCACCATGTTCCGGACTGGGGGTTATATCGAAACATCCTGACAGCAAATGGGCAAAGTCGGCAAGGGATATCAGACGGCTGTCTGAATTACAGCTCACCATCTTGAACAGATGCGCCGCATTGCTTTCTAGGGGAGGAACACTATTATATGTAACCTGCACCATATCAAAAGAGGAAAACGAAGATGTGGTACAGGCATTTTTGGATAAAAATAAAGACATGGCACTGTCTGGGTCTGATATACCACAATATCTGAAAAGATTTATATCTCCCGATGGATTTTTCAGGACACTTCCTTATCTGCACGGCATGGACGGTTTTTTTGCCGCCATGTTTTCCAAACAAAAATAATGTCCTGCAGGAAGATGTATGTATAAGCTCAGTAATTAGGGGGATAACAGCGAATGCACTATGGGGGCAAGAGAATTGTTATGATAAAAATATCTCCTTCAATACTTTCTTCTGACTTTACGAGGCTTGGAGAAGAAATCAGGGCAGTTGAAGAGGCAGGGGCAGACCTCATACATATTGATGTAATGGATGGACATTTTGTCCCCAATATAACCATAGGCCCTTTAATAGTAAAGGCGGCAAAGGATATAACCAGTCTTCCTCTTGATGTGCACCTTATGATTTCAGATCCTGATCGTTATATTGATGACTTTGTAAAGGCCGGTGCAGATATTATAACTGTTCATGCTGAAACTGTTTATCATCTGCACCGAACGATCCAGGTTATAAAAAAGATGGGTGTACAGGCAGGGGTTGCACTTAATCCTGCAACTCCTGTTGAAATGCTGAACTATATTTTAACTGACATAGATATTGTTATGATAATGTCGGTTAACCCTGGTTTTGGTGGTCAACAGTTTATTCCAGAGGCAATCTCCAAGATAGAGACCGTACGAAAAATGATAGAAAAAAAGGGGCTTGCAACAGAAATTGAGGTGGATGGCGGTATAAATGAAAAAACGATAAGCAGAGTTTACCAGGCAGGAGCAAACATATTTGTTGCAGGTTCCGCCATTTTTTTAGAAGATGACTACAAAAAGGTTATTGACACGATGAGAAAGGCTTGTCTATAAGCATACAGACAATAGTTATGAAACTGCCCAGGCACATAGGGTATCATGAGGTATAGGAAGAAACCATACAGGAGCATGATCAACTGATGAAGGTAGATAATGAGTTATGCGTAAATACAATCCGAATGTTGGCCGTAGACTGCATTGAGAGCGCAAAATCAGGACATCCCGGCCTGCCCATGGGAGCCGCACCCATGGCCTACGTCTTATATACCAGATTTTTGAGACATAACCCCCTGAATCCATTATGGCCGGACAGGGACAGATTTGTTCTGTCTGCCGGTCATGGATCGGCCATGTTATATGCCCTGCTCTATCTGACCGGATATGGCCTGACAATAGAAGATCTCAAAGAGTTCAGGCAGTGGAACAGCAAAACTCCGGGTCATCCTGAACGTGGTGTAACGGCCGGAGTAGAAACCACAACAGGACCTCTGGGTCAGGGTTTTGCAAACGGGGTGGGGATGGCCATTGCAGAACGTTTTCTTGCTACACGGTTTAACCGGCCAGGCCCCTCTATTGTAGATCATTATACCTATGTTATTGCAGGTGATGGGGATCTTATGGAGGGCATTTCCCACGAGGCGGCATCACTGGCAGGGCATCTCAGACTCGGAAAACTTATCTGCCTCTACGACGATAATCATATCTCCATTGAAGGACATACAGATATTGCCTTTACAGAGGATGTAAAGGCAAGGTTTGCTGCCTATGGATGGGACGTTCAGCAGGTGGAAGACGGAAATGATCTTGATGCAATAGAAAATGCCATCCTGTCGGCACAGAAGCAGACACACAGGCCTTCCCTTATAGCAGTGCGATCTGTCATAGGGTACGGGAGTCCAAACAAGGCAGATTCTCCCTCTGCTCATGGGGCACCTCTTGGCCCTGAGGAAACAAGATTAACAAAAGAACGACTGGGTTGGCCAACAGACAAACCTTTTTATGTGCCAGAAGAGGTCCTTGCTCATTTCCGCAAGGCAATTAAAAAGGGGAAACAGCTCGAAAAGGAGTGGAAGGAAAAATGCCATTTTTACAGGCAGGAGTTCCCTGACCTTTATGAACAGTTTGACAGCATAATGAAAGATGAACTGCCGGCAGATTGGGCCCGGGACATACCCTTTTTTCCTGCCGATAAAAAAGGTGTTGCCACCCGGGTTGCATCAGGCAAGGTTCTTAACGCCATTGCCACATATCTGTTTAATCTGATTGGGGGCTCTGCTGATCTTGCCCCATCAAACAAGACCTTAATTACCGGTGAAAAGGATCTGGAGCCAAACAACTACAGTGGCCGCAACATACATTTTGGGGTCCGTGAGCATGGTATGGGCGGCATCCTGAATGGCATGGCCCTTCATGGCGGTCTCATTCCATACGGGGGAACCTTTCTGGTGTTTTCAGACTACATGAGAGCTTCCATACGTATGGCCGCCCTTATGGGCATTAGGGTTATATATGTTTTTACCCATGACAGTATCGGCGTTGGGGAAGATGGCCCAACCCATCAGCCTATTGAGCATCTTCTTTCCTTAAGAAGCATCCCGAACCTTACGGTCATACGCCCTGCCGATGCCAATGAAACGGCCGAGGCATGGCAAATTGCTATCAAGTCTTTTGACCGTCCTGTAGCCCTGTCTTTAACACGCCAGGCACTGCCCGTGCTGGACAGGAAGGAATTTGCTCCTGCCGAGGGTCTGAGAAGAGGAGCATACATACTCAAGGAGGCCAAAGATGACAGACCTGATATAATACTTTTGGCTACAGGTTCCGAGGTACATGTTGCAATTTCAGCATCACGGGCACTTGAAGAAAAGAATATCTCCGTACGTGTAGTCAGCATGCCGTCATGGGAACTGTTTGACAGACAGACAGAGCAATATCAACAGGATGTTTTGTATAACAAAAAGATCCCTATTATAGCCATCGAGGCAGGATCTTCCATGGGTTGGCACAAATATATCGGTGTAAATGGAGCTGTCATAGGTATAGACCATTTCGGCGCATCCGCACCGGCGAAGGTACTTTTTGAAAAATTTGGTATTACCGCAGAGACCGTGGTAAAAAAGGCCATGGAATTGATAGGACAATAGATTAGTGCTTCTGCACAAACCCGTTTTTTGAAATACAGAAAGGCAACATCGCAAAACGGACTGTTTACGGGTTCATCGTCCATTATAAATGAACAGGCATCAGGACATTTCCATTTTGCGTCTGAAGATCAGAACATGTCTAACAGCAGATGTGTGGGGGAGTGTATACGGCATACAGCTGGCGAGACAGAGGCCATGGCGTTTCAATACATTTGAACTCCTTTCCAGTGTGTCCTTGAAATCCGCCCCCTGAAAATTTATTATGGACCCATCTTCCGTGATCCATGGCGATGCCCAGTCAAGTACGGTAGACAACGGTGCCACAGCACGTGCAGTCACTGTTTGATACCCATTTCTGTTCAGTTCCCGGGGGGCATGTTCAATCCTGCCTCTTATGACCTGAATATTATCAAGTCTCAGTACCCGTATTATATGCCTTAAAAAACTGACCCGTTTCTGTTTTGGCTCTATAAGGAACACTTCAAGATCATGCCTTTTTATTTTCAGGGGAATTGCGGGGAATCCTGCGCCTGATCCAATATCAAGAAGCCTTCCGCCATCTGGTATGTATTGAGCACATATCAGGGAATCTAACAAAAGCTCTGTGATAATCTGTTTGCGGGAAGACAGGCCTGTAAGGTTTATTTTTTGGTTCCATTCCCATAATTCATGCAGGTATGTTGTCAACTGGTTAATCTGACTATCAGACAGATATATTCCCATCCTGTCGGCCGTACTCTCTATATATTTTTTGTCCTGATGCGACATTGCAATAAAGGTAGTGAACCTGTAATATTGGATATGTTATGAAATTCAATCGTATTACAAAAGACAATATTTATCAGATGGCAGGCCATCAAAAAACAAGATGGCAGCAGGATTACCTCTCCATGTATTCCAGCCAGTGGCATGGTTTCACTACTGATCCTGACCTGATGCATGTTCCTCTTGATGATCATCTCGTTCACAGAGGAGACGGGGTTTTTGAGGTTATGAGAAGCATTGGAGGAAAAGTATATCAGATGGATGCGCATCTGCAACGATTAAATCGTTCAGCTACGGCCATTGCCCTTGATCTTCCTCCTGATTATAGGGAGATAAAAGAGATAGTCTCAGAGCTTATCAGCCTTACACCACATAAAGACTGTGTCATACGAATTATAGTGTCAAGGGGACCCGGAAGTTTTAATGTCAATCCCTTTGATTGTCCATCCAGTCATATGTATGTAAACACCATGCGTTTCAGAGAAATACCCCGTGAATATTATTCAAAGGGAGTATCTCTTATTACATCTTCTATCCCTGTTAAAAACACATTTTTTGCAAATATCAAGACCTGTAATTATCTTCCTAATGTACTTATGAAGATGGAGGCCTTAAATAAGGGCGCTGATTTTCCGGTCTCCATTGATGAAAACGGGTATATTGCCGAAGGTGCCACAGAGAATATCGGAATCTTGACAAAAGACAATGTGTTAAAATTCCCGTCAACACACAGGACCCTTTCCGGTATAACTGCCAAGGCTGTTTTGTCTCTATCCATGGATCTGGTGGAAAAAGGAATGATAAAAGAAGCCAAACATACCAATATTACACCTGAGGATGCATACAGGGCCAAAGAAATATTTTTGACCGGAACTTCCATAGAAGTCCTGCCTGTGGTAAGTTATGATAACAATATTATCAACAATGGCCTTCCTGGTCCGGTTTCTGCTGAATTGTTAAGACTGTTAAGGGATGATATGATTTACAACAAACAGTGTCCTGCAGATCGTTCATGAAAATGGACTTCAATGCAGAAGAAATACTGAATTAAAAGAGGTTTGACTATGATTTCTATTGATATGGAATGCTCCAATGGGCATGTTTTTGAAGGATGGTTTGATAGCCTTGATGCCTTTGAAGAACAGAATGCTAAGGATATGGTGCTTTGCCCTTTTTGTAATGATTCTGATATCAGACGGATTCTTTCGCCTGTCACTGTCAAGAAATCGGGTTCAGAAACAGCAGACAGTGTAGCAACTCTTCTTAAATACCAGCTTGCAGTCCAGGATTTTATCAAAGAGATATGGGAAAACTCGGAAGATGTGGGAACCAGGTTTTCTGCAGAAGCATTAAAGATGCACTATGGGGTCATTGAAAAGAAAAGCATCAGGGGAGTTGCCACTGCAGAAGAAGAAAAGATCCTAAAAGAGGAAGGGGTAAACTTTGTTAAGATTCCTGTTCCAAAACAGGAAAATGAGGATGACTCTGAAACTTGATGGCGTTGAGCCCCTATATGCTGTCTTATAGTATTTGCATACCTTATCCCTTGTTGTCTCCTGTATACCAGGCCCATATCAAGGATGTCGGTATTTTGTGCAAGGCAGCCAAAACCACACAATGCAAGAATATATGAATATCATAGTAAAGAATGGCCTTATCCTGACCATGGATGCAGATAACTCTGTTATTGAGGATGGTTATATCTGTATAAAAGATGATTATATCTCTCACTTAGGTTCAGGGCCATGTCCTTTTCAGGCACAAAAAACCCTGGATGCAAACGGAGGTATAATACTACCTGGCCTTATCAATGGTCATACCCATGTGCCAATGAGTCTGTTCAGGGGGATTGCAGATGATCTGCCCCTTATGGAATGGCTGAATAACTATATATTTCCCCTTGAAAGTCATGTGACGGCTGAATTTGTTTATACCGGTGCAATGCTGGCATGTGCAGAGATGATTATGACCGGAACAACCACCTTTTGCGACATGTACATGTTTGAAGACGAAGTGGCAAGGGCCGCATATGAAACAGGAATGAGATGTGTCGTTGGAGAAGGCCTGTTTGACTTTGATTCTCCCAACTATGGTCCCCTGAAAAAAGGTCTTGTCTACACTGAAGAATTGATAAGCAAATGGCATGACAGTCCAACTGTAAATATATCAGTTGATCCCCATTCCGTTTTTACCTGTGCCCCCGATCTTCTGATAACTGCAAATGAACTGGCCTTAAAACATGATACATCACTCGTGATTCATCTTGCAGAAACCCTTGCAGAGGTTAAGGAAGTTGAAGACAGGTATGGGAAAAAGCCTGTACAATACTTAGACTCCCTTGGCATTCTTGGCCCTCATCTAATAGCTGCTCACTGTGTTCACCTGGATGAGGAAGAGATAAACCTCCTTGCAGATAACCATGTGAAGATCATACATAATCCTGAAAGCAACATGAAACTGGCTTCAGGTGTAAGCCCTGTGCCCAGATTGTTGGCATCAGGTATTACCGTAGGAATAGGGACAGACGGGTGTGCATCCAATAACAATCTTGATCTTTTTTCTGAAATGGATGTGTCGGCAAAACTGCACAAGCTGGCCAATATGGATCCAACTGTAATGACAGCAAGTGAAGCGCTGCATATGGCAACCATAGAAGGAGCAAAGGCCCTATCCTTGGATACCGTTACAGGATCCCTTGAACAGGGCAAAAAGGCAGATATTATTGTCGTGGATACATCTCAACCCAATATGGTGCCAATGTATAACCCCTGTTCCAACCTGGTCTATTCTGCTTCTGGAGCCAACGTAATCCATTCCATAATCAATGGACAGATAGTTATGTATAACCGAGAACTGCTCTCTTTTGATCTTTGCACGGTTATTGACAATGCCCGTGCCTTTGCAAAACGTATAACCTAAAACCTGCATAAACTATTTTCAAGAAGAAAATTATGCTTTTAATATCAATGAATTATAGAAAGGCTGTGCTTGCGTGAGACGCACCGATTTGAATACAGGCATAAACCGTTTTTGAAAATAGTTAACCCTTCAGGAGCGCCGATTTTACCGAAGCTGCGGTGTTGGCAAGGGCTTGAAGTATCGTAAGTACGTCTGCGCCCTTGCCGCCTTGCATCTTCGGCAAACTCGACGCTTGCAGGGTTTAGGTATAAGGCAATGGCTTGAAAAATAGCCATC
>Ga0164318_10008066_pt1 | contig 10225 bp, 11 predicted proteins | sample GuaBasSedimGuay9_FD_113734 | JGI IMG/M metagenome (GOLD analysis project Ga0164318, IMG submission 113734) | Subseafloor sediment microbial communities from Guaymas Basin, Gulf of California, Mexico - Guay9, Core 4571-4, 0-3 cm | ecosystem: Environmental > Aquatic > Marine > Hydrothermal vents...
CCTGATAATGAACAAACCCTGACTTTTATTCAGCCTGTTTTCTAATCCTTTATCTTAGTCCAGCAGAACCTTTTCAAGCTGTTTGACCATAAAATCCATCTCTTCTTCATTAATAACCAGTGGTGGAGAAATCCTTATGGTATGGCCATGACTGTCATTGACGATCAACCCGAGCTTTAAAAGCTTTCGACAAAACTCCATGGCATTGCCTTTTTTTACTTCAATACCAATGAAAAGTCCTTTTCCCCGAACTTCTTTGACATGGACAGATTTTTTAGCTATTTCTTCAATTCTTTGTTTCAGTATTTCCCCTTTTTTGGCAGCCTGCTCTGCCAGTTTTTCTTCTTCAAACACCTTTAAGGCAGCTGTCCCTGCTACACAGGCAAGGGGATAACCACCAAAGGTTGAGCCGTCCGATCCTTTGGAAAAAACCATATCCATGATCTTTGCATTGGTGATAAAGACTGACAGGGGAACAAGACCGCCTGAAAGTGCTTTTCCAAGAATCACACCATCAGGCACAATGTTTTCATGCTCAAAACAAAATTTTTTTCCTGTTCTTCCCATACCCACCTGGATTTCATCACATACCAGCAAAAGATCATGTTCATCCGCTAAGTCTCGAAGACCCTTGAGAAACCCTTTGGGAGGTACTTTCATACCGCCTTCTCCCTGCATGGGCTCAACAAGGATGCCGCAGGTATTGCTGTTGATGGCTTTTTTTACCTGTTCAAGATTTCCAAATTCAACCGATACAAATCCCGGTGTTAAAGGACCAAACCCTTGTTTATACTTTTTGCTGGATGAAAAAGAGACAACAGAAATAGTTCGGCCGTGAAAATTCTCATCGAACACAATAATCTCTTGGTTTCCATCTTTAATCCCTTTCTGCTTGAACCCATAATACCGCATGGTTTTTATGGCTGTTTCAACAGATTCCACCCCACCGTTTTTAGGCAGTGCTTTATTGCCGTAGTTTCCAAACCGGGGCCCCATCTGGGGGGCAAACTTTGCTACCTCGGAAAGAAAGATTCCCAAAGGATCTGTGAACACGACATTGGACAGGACAGAGGCATAATTACCGATCAGGGCATCCATGACCGCATTGGTAATGGTGGGATGATGGTGTCCCGGATTTGCCGCCGAGTATGCGGCCAGACAATCCAGATATTTGTTGCCTTTTTCATCTGTCAGCCAGCATCCTTTGGCATGCCTGACAACAAGATTGATCCGGTCATAATGATGCGCCCCGTAATCTTCTTCCAAATTGAAAATGGTCTTGTCATTCTCATTGGAAAATCCACTGAAATAATGAATTTTTCTCATGGCAGTCATGGTAAACCTCCCTTTAATTATCCTCTTTGATAATTGTATAAATTCTTTTTTCGTCTTTTGTCAGTTCCTGGTTTCGGTCCAGCATTTTTTCTAAAAAACAATGATAAAAATCGTGACGAAGACTGTCCCGGTTGGCCACGATGAACCATTGATTTCTGGTCCAGTTGATGGATGAATCATCTTCATTATCTGTTTCAAATATTCCAACAAGGGCTTCATTTTTGTCTGTAATCACTTCTATGGACCGTCCGCCAATGATCTGCTGCAAATGTTCGTGATCCGGGTGCATGACCTGGATATCAAATTTTTTCGAAATTCGGCCCATGGAAATATAACGAATTTTAACCCCTCTTTTATCTGCCGCAGTCAAGTATTCATCCAGGTATCTGCTTGCTTTGGGAAAGAGTCTGATATAAATTTCTTCTTTTGCTCCCTTAATCATTTCCAGGGCTTTTTCCATGACATTCTCATATCCTGTGATAGTCCAGACAAATTCACAATCATCTGTTTGAGTTGCGGCGGCAATCTGTTCTTCAAATGTTTCGATATTACTGTCAAAACTTCTTTTCAGCCTTCTGACAAGTTCATCCGCAGGCAAAGGCGCATAAAGACCTGCATTGACTTCAATCACATAACCCTTGGAAATAAGGTTCCGCAGCACATCATAAATCCTTGATCGGGCAATCCCTGAAATTTTACTCAACTGGGAACCATTCACCGGATGATTGCCGACAAGTGCCATATAACAAGCTGCTTCATATTGTGAGAAACCTAAGTCTTTTAAATTTAAATATGGTTCCATAATTTTACCCAAACCCTTCTTTCTAAACGTTGCTACCTTAATAGCAACATAATCTTATATCCAATAATTGTCAACCTTTAAAACCTCATTTGATTTTATAAAAAAATTTAAAAAATTATCTCTTTGACACCGGGTTTTGAATCAGGTAAATATTTAAAAAAACAACTATCTTTAAATTTACCTTAAAACAGGAGACAATAAATGGCGGGTCTAAATAAAGCAATGCTCATCGGAAATCTTGGCAAGGACCCTGAAATCAGGTATTCCCAGCAAGGATTAGCAATTGTAAAATTCTCCATTGCAACCAGTGAACAATGGACAGATAAAAACACAGGTGACCGGCAGGAAAAAACAGAATGGCACAACATTGTAGCATTTGGCAAGCAAGCTGAAATCCTTGAAAAATATCTATCAAAAGGCAGTAAGATTTTCGTTGAAGGAAGAATTCAAACCAGCACTTATGAAAAAGACGGCCAGACCCGTTATTTCACTGAGATCGTGGTGGCCAACTTCCAGTTTCTTGGCGGCAAACAGGACAACCAGGGCGGCGGCGGATATCAGGGTGGTGGTGGCAGTGGATATCAGCAACCCAATTCCGGATCTGATAATCAGTTCCAGAGTCAGACAAATCCGGGTATGTCAGGTGGCCAGGAGCCGATTCCGGATGATGATATTCCGTTTTAATTTCATTCATAATAACAAAAGCCTCATTGGTGTTGAATATATCTTCATCCAATGAGGCTTTTTAAATTAAAATTGTAATGGTTAACTTAGCTCTAACTGTTCCTCCATGGTAATATCGTGTTTCATTTCCTGTAGTGTTTTTTTGCGGACTTTTTTAGACTCTTCATCTATATTGCTGGACACACAAACTTTTTTTAATTTTTCAACATTGTTTTCCAGCTCCTGCCTTTCTGACTGGGGTAAATCTGAAAGGCAACTATTATAAGTTTTTTGACTTTTTCTTTTCGCTTTTAAATCCTGGTGCCGTCTCAGTGCTCTGTCTTTCATCGTGTTGGCTCCTTTATAATAGTTTAAAAAAAATTGCTTAAAACGTCACATTTAAAATTGATTTTCAAAAGTGACCTTCGTCATATAAAAATAGAATAAACATTTAAAAAGAGTTTGGCAAGCCTCAAATTATTTTCGGGGATGTTCTTTTCGCCATTGCCGAGGGCTTTTATAAGAACTGCCCAGTGTCCACATCCCTTTACCTGATCTTTTAGACTTTAATTCTTCTTTTAAATAGAGTTGTGAATCAAAATTTTTAGGCCGTTTACCTGCATATACTTCTGCTAATCCCGCTTTTATCATTTCTATATTGATATTTTTCTCATTGATAAAAACTTCTGCCAACTGCCTGTTATATGCGCCTGTACCATAACTTTTAATCGCAACTTTTTTGTTATCCACCAAGCTGACTAAATAGTGCTTCGCCTTTTGACTGAAAGGCTGACTTTTTTGACCCTTGAATCCAGTTTCAGGAGAATCAATTCCCACAAGCCGTATTTTAAATGTCAAATCAAGTCCGGCAACTTTTATGGTGTCGCCATCATACACCTTTAATACTTTAAATATTTGTTTTTTATTGTTTTTGGATGAAAGTTTTTTGGAAACAACATGGCTTTCGGTCAGTTCTTCAACCGTTTCATTTAAAGGCGGAGCAATATTGCTGAAATGCTTTGTCCCGTTTTCATCAATCCAGAAATAGATATTTCCATAAAGGAAAAGACTTAAAAAAAGAAAAAAACAGACTTTGCTAAGGGCTTTTATCATAAGCCATGTTTAACATACTTTTTTTACCAATACAAAACCGGACCAATTTTTTTTATCCTGTTGCCAGGCAAGCTCAAAGCCTTTTTTTATATAAAATGTGATGAGCTGATCCTTTTCCCATTCCCTCACGCCGGATATGATGGCAAGACCGTTTTCAATCAGACTTGTATAAATCATATCAGACAAAGTTTTCAGAGTAGGAAACCTTAAATTAGCAGAAATGATTGAAAATCTATTTTTACTTTCTTTCATAGTGTCTTCAATCACTTTGATTTTTTTCGCAAGATGGTTAAGGCTCACATTTTTTTTAGCTTCATTTATGGAAACCGGATCAATTTCGTAGGCCTTGCATGATGAAAGGCCTGAAAGGCACATGGCCATAGCGAGAACAGCAGAACCGGTTCCAATGTCCGCCCCTGTCAGGCTTTGTTCGCAATCAAGCATCTGTTTTTCAAAAAAACAAAAATCAATGGCGGCAAGACATAGCTGTGTCGTAGGGTGCTGACCGGAACCAAAAGAGATGCCCGGCTCAATCACCAGTTCGATTTTTTCTTGGTCAATTTTATCCTGAACAATTTTGCGATTCTGGTTTGATCGGTCTCCATATCCCGGAGGCTTGAGAATAAAATTTTTTGTAATTAAGACGGGTTTTAAAAAACTTTGTTCCACATAGGTGGCACCGTAAAGATAATGATAGGTCAATTCCTGTTCGTCAATTAGCTTTTGTAACATCCTTTTGGCCTGAAAAGTTGAGACAAAAAATCGTTTTTTAATTTCCTTTATAAAGGCTTGTGCCGTCAGTTTAACGTCAGATCGAAAAAGAATATTTAAGACATCTTTTTTGTCCGCTTTACTGTCAGAGGGATTCATGACCTTCTTTTTTTAAGAGGTCCGCATAAAAGCAGGCAAACTCAAACATTCCTCGAATCTTTTCTTCATCATTGATGATGCCAAGGCACATTTCAAAGGCGCCCTGGGCGAAACTATTTGAGTATTCATCATGATCAATCCGGGAAAGGAACTCCCTAATTAACATCTGGGAGGTTCGCTTGGTTTTATCTTTTCTGATATCAATAGGATCCTTTGGTTCCTGAAACGGGTTCCAGTCTTCATATCCTTTTTTGAGGATCTGCTTTTGTCCTCTTTTTCCCATGGCATCAAAAATGGCTTTTTTCTTCTCTTCAATGTCTTCGGGGGTAAATTTATCATCCATCTTTTTTGACTCCCAGGTACCCTTCATTAAAATCTGTGAGCATGGCCATTGAGACCGGAATCAACATTTCATGCATTCTTATTTTTTCAGAATTGATGTCTTTCACCAATTGGGCTGAAAGAAGCTGAAGCTGGGTATAAATTTTATCCATGTTCAATGTCGGATAAGCATCTCCCTGTTTGAAATTCGTCCGGCCACAGATATGGCTCACACCGGCTGTGGATGTCGGAATTCCATAAACCCTGCAGGTAATAGGCCGGTGATCATACATAACACAGAGGTTGTCCTCACCCAGTAGCGGACACCGGACTCTTTCCTGTGACATCTTTCCGATAATTTCCAGCTCATCGGCACCCTTTCTAACCTTTTTGTAGGCATCACGTTTCATCTTTACAAGGACGCGATCTGTTTTATCGGCTATTTCAATGAAATCGTTTTTTTCTTTACCAGTGAATGTTTTTAAAAATTTATCGTTTAAATAGAGTGCTTCGATAAGTGTCAGGTCAAAGATTGCATAACAACAGTCTGAACATTTTTCCCGGCAGAACACTTCTTTGGGAAATTCTTTTTTTACCCGCTCAAACACGGCATCCACCATTTGGACCAATGCTTCATATTTAACAAAATGTTCTTTTAAATCCATAATATTTATCCTTTTTTCGGTAACACACTATTTACCAATGCAAAAGTTATTAAAAATACTGTCCAGTATATCTAAAGAGGCGGTTTCTCCTGTAATTGTTCCAAGAGAATCAATACTATGTTTAATATCAATTGCCAGCGTTTCTTCTTCGGCTCTTTGTGCCAACCCTGTTTTTACCAATTTCAGGCTCTCAACAGCCTGTTCAAGCGCTTTTTTATGCCGTAAATTTGGAACAACCGATGACTTTTCCATATCCAGGTGGGCAATACAGATATTCACTATTTTCTGTTTTAACTCTGTGATCCCTATGTTTAACAAAGCGGATATTTCAACTTTAGGAATGTGTTGATATGTTTCTGAAAGTTTTGGCAGATCACCTTCATCCAGATCAATTTTATTAATCACAAAAATAGCTTTCCCTTCTGACTGATATTCCAGGGGCACTACTTTTTCAAATTCCATGTCTGTAAACCGTGTGCCCGGCTCTTTTAAAAACAACACAAGATCTGACCTGGTAATGTGATCCTTGGCCTTTTCAATACCGATAATTTCCACAAGGTCATCGGTCTGGTGGATGCCGGCTGTATCGGTTATCACAAAGGGTATGCCATCGATATTCAATCCTTCCTCAATGGGATCTCTCGTCGTTCCCGGGACAGCCGTTACAATAGATCTGTCCTGTTCAAGCAGCCGGTTCATCAGGCTTGATTTCCCCACATTTGGTGCGCCGCCGATAGTGACCCTTATACCTTCCTTTAAAAAACAGGCATCATCATGCTGTCGGATGAATTCGGTGCATTTTCCCAGCACATCATCAATCAAACCCATCTCTTTTGGGGAAGGTTCAAAGGGTTCAACATCATCAGGAAAATCAATATTGACTTCCAGCAGGGCCAGAAAATGAATTAATTTTTCCCTTAAGTCCTGAATCTCATTCTTAAATGTCCCAAGGTTCTGAGATGCAGCAAATTTCAGTGAACTTGCAGTTTTTGCATTGATAATATCGGCGACTGCTTCTGCCTGGGTGAGATCAATCCTCCCATTTAAAAAGGCTCGTTTTGTAAATTCTCCCGGTTCGGAAAGTCTTGCTCCCAGGGAAAGAATTTCATCAAGAATGGTTCTTAAAACAATGGTGCCGGCATGGGCCTGAATTTCCACGACATCCTGGGCCGTATAAGAGCGAGGTCCCTTCATGGGAATCAGTAAAACCTCGTCAATGATATCCCGGGTTTCAGGTTCAAAGATATATCCATGATAGATCTTATGAGATTCTAAGATTGAACTGCCTTCAGGCCTGTTTTTTCTTTTTGAAAAAAGCGTTGATGCTATATCAAAGGCTTTAGACCCCGATATCCGTATGACACCAATACCGCCACTTCCAAAGGGAGTTGCTATTGCGGCGATTGTATCATTCATGATGATTTATCTTTTAGACCGTCTTTTCCCCCTGAAGGAATTTTTCTTTTTGGGAAAAATAACAAGCCTTCTGTAGTACCCGTCCCCCATACTCTGGGTCCTGACTTTGTTGTCATCTTTTAATGCCAGATGTACAATGCGCCTGTCCTGTGCACTCATCTGATTGATGGTTGCAGGCCGCCCTGTTTTTTTAGCCTTATCCGCCATTTTAAATGCCAGATGGCGAAGATTGGATTTGCGGGTTTCCATATATCCTTCGATATCCACCTTGACCCTGACCCTGGCTTCACTTTTCCTGTTGATAATTTTATCGGTCAAGAACTGCATGGCGTCAAGTGTCTGACCCTTTCTACCAATCAGAATACCGGCATTACCCCCTTCAATAGTTAAAGTCAGCCTGTCTTTTTCAGTACGGGCACTCACTTTGGCATCATCCGTGATCAGGTCTGCCATTTTCTGCAATGCTTCATTGCCAAGTACAATAGAGTCTTCAGACACATCAACCGGCTCGGGTGCTTCAAAGGATTTAACTTCTTTTTTTGGGGGCTCTTCTAATCTTGTCTCTTCACCAAATGCCTCATCCACAATAGACTTGATTCCTTCAAGTTCTGTTTGGGATGCGCTTTTATTATCAGGATTATTTACTCTGATTTTGGCATCTTTTCTGCCAACAATTCCAAAAATTCCTGAAGTACCTTCTGAAACCACGTCATATTTTATTTCATCTTTTGAAAGTGTTAATGCTTCACAGGCATTTTTGATAGCGATATCTACATCTTTTCCGCTGAATTCTAAAGTTTGTCCCATAGTATCTCCTTGCTATTTACGCGAATTTCTTCTGAATATAATACTGCTGTCCCATGGATATAAGATTGTTCACAAACATGTACAGAACCAATCCTGCCGGGAAATTAATAAATAATACGGTCATGAATATCGGCATCAACATCATCATTTTGGCCTGCATGGGATCTCCTGTAGTCGGAGTCATTTTCTGCTGCAACAAGAATGATGCACCCATAAGAAGCGTCAGCATGGGGATGCCATAGGGCTTCTGCATCATTGGAATTGCAAAATTCAAATCAAACAGTCTGTCCGGGGCAGACAAATCAGATATCCATCCAAAAAAGGGTGCATGCCTCAATTCAATGGCCTGGTAGAGCATTCTGTAAAGTGCAAAGAAAATAGGCATTTGAACCACCATGGGCAGGCAGCCGGAGGCTGGATTGACTTTATAGGTTTTATAAAGCGCCATCACCTCTTGATTCATTTTCTGCTTATCGTCTTTATATTTTTCCCGGAGTTCCGTCATCAACGGCTGAACTTTCTTCATCTTGTTCATTGACCGGTAACTTTTGGTTCCAAGGGGCCAGAAAATCAATTTAATAAAAATTGTCAAAAGAATAATAGCCACGCCATAATTGGGGATCACCCCGTGAATGGTATTCATGACAATTAGAAGCGGTTTGGCAATCACATTAAAAAACCCAAAATTAATTGCATTTTTAAGGCTGTTGTCATAGTGACCAAATACTTTCAGACTTTTGGGGCCCATATAGAAGGTAAAGGCATAATCCGCCTGTTTACCCGGGTCCAGTCGATCCATCTTCTGAATGTAGCTACTGGTAACAATATCATTGACAAAGGAAAGCTTTAATTTTGTATCAGTGGTATTTATACTCTCTGCTTTTTGGGGCATAACGGCTGTCAAAAAATATTGTTCTGTAAATCCTGACCAGTCAATTTTCCCCAAATAGGTATCCTGCTCTTTGATCTTCTTGGGTTTAATGGCTTTATATTTATTGTCAATGGAAGCCATGGGTCCTACAAACGCAAACCGGGATTGTTTTTTTACCACATCATCATAAAATCCGGGTGTGGAAATTACCAGAGAATCGTTTAAAGCCATGGCAGAACCATTTTGAAAAACAATATCACAATCAATTAAGTATGAATCTGCCTTAAAGGTGAAAATCTTTTTTACCACAATTCCTTGAGGGGTTTCAAAAATAAATTCAATTGTTTTTTCACCTTGAGAAACCAAGGTTTCATCCGCATCGATTTTTGCTGTATACACCGCATCTTTTAATCCCGGCACAGATTTCTCCTCAAGGCCAAGCAATATGGTTCCCGATACAAGCTGCTTTGGTACCAATTGTTTTAAGGGAGAGTCTTTTTTGTTTGTTTCTCTATACCTTTTAAGTTCAAAACCTTTAACAGCAGCACCATACTCAGAAATAGCAATATTATACAAAGGTGTTGATACGGATATGGTTCGATACTCTTTTCTCTGCGGTTTAACCACTTGAGGCGGCGCAGCGGTTTTTGCGGTATTTTGTTCCGCTTTATATTCGGTAACATTTGAACGCTTATCCTGAGCCTGCGGCTGCTCTGTAGTCTGGTTTTGAACTTGCTGAGGTTGATTATTCGGCTCCGGCGGCTTTACAAAGAATGTCTGATATCCTACAAGGACTACCACTGAAAGCACTACGGCTAATAATAATCGTTTCTGTTCATCCATTTTCTCTCCTAAACCTTAATAATAATTTGTACGGCACTTCTCTTTAATTAGAAGAGGAAAACAGTATGGCATAAGGGATAAATTATGGGACCGGATCAAACCCTCCTGCATGGAATGGATGACAACGCAGAACTCTTTTTACGGCAAGAGCTGTGCCTTTAAGGCTGCCGTATTTTTCAAGGGCCTCAATGGCATATACCGAACAGGTCGGATAATACCGACAGTTTTGTCCTGTCAGAGGTGAAATAACATATTGATAAATTTTTATAAGTATTAATAATAGTTTCTTCATTATTTATGCTAATGCTATTTTTGAAAAAAGTTTATCAAGCTTCTCAATAATCTGCCCGGTGGATAGCGTTGTCAGGCCTTTTCTTGCAATAATGCTTATATCCATAGGTCCTGAAATATTCTCTTTATTATGTCTGAAATATTCTCTAATAATTCTTTTTATCCTGTTACGCTCTACTGCATTTCCTACTTTTTTTGATACTGTAATGCCAATTCGATTGTTTTGAG
>Ga0164318_10008067_pt1 | contig 10225 bp, 12 predicted proteins | sample GuaBasSedimGuay9_FD_113734 | JGI IMG/M metagenome (GOLD analysis project Ga0164318, IMG submission 113734) | Subseafloor sediment microbial communities from Guaymas Basin, Gulf of California, Mexico - Guay9, Core 4571-4, 0-3 cm | ecosystem: Environmental > Aquatic > Marine > Hydrothermal vents...
CCCATTAAATTAAGCATTTCTCCAAGGGCTTGAACATGCGGCTCAGCAGCGGCTCCTATAATTTTTGTTTTTCCCGAAGCAAGACAAGAAGCCATAATCAAGTTTTCTGTAGCGGTAACACTGAATTCTTTAAGAACTATTTCACTACCCTCTATGGTATTTCTTGAAAAATAATAAAAATCTCCTTCAGCAGATATATTGGTATTTAACTTTCTAAGTGCTTCTAAATGAGTAGTAATTGGACGAACACCTATCCTATCTCCTCCGGGTCTTGCAATTTTAAATTCTTTAAAGCGAGCAAGGAACGCCCCTATTAAAAGCACAGACACTCTTGTTCTTGATACCTTCTCCGCGTCTAATTTAGAAGGGTCAATACTAGAAGTATTAATCCTAAGTCTTCTAGAGGAAAGCCATTCTGTCTTTGCTCCTATTTCTTTTAGCACATCTATCATATTTAAAATATCAACCACTTGAGGAATATTATCAATTACCACATCTTCATCAGTTAAAAGAGAAGCTGCCAAAATCGGTCCAGCAGCATTTTTTGAACCAGATATCTCTACTATTCCATTTAGTGGTTTTTTACCATGAATAACGAATTTCTCCGGCATATGTCTTTTTATTCTAAGCCAAAATCTTAAAATTCGCAAGCCCCCTTAGAATACATTGGCCTGACTTCAATAAAAGGGGTTTTTGAGATATAATAATTAATACAGCAATATGAATAAAAAGATAAGAAATATCCTTATTATAATTTTTGGGATTTTGTTTTTTTTAGGATGTCCTTTGGCAATATTCTATTCGCAAGGATACCGCTTTGATTTTAGAAATAAAAAATTTATAAAAACAGGTGGACTCTTTCTAAAAACGGTCCCAAGACAAACCGACGTTTATCTTGATGGAAAGTTCAAAAAAAAGACTGATATTTTGTTTGGAGAGGCGTTCTTAAACAATCTAATTCCAAAAAAATACGAGATAACAATTAAAAAAGAGGGGTATTTTTCATGGGAGAAAAATTTAGAAGTAAAAAGCGGAACTGTCACAGAAGCAAAAGAAATAACTCTATTTCCAAAGAATTTAGGTTTTTCTTCTCTAACTTCGGATGTCCAAGATTTTACTTTCTCGCCTGACAGAAAATATATGATTCTCAAAAAGATGAATAAAGAGAAATGGGAGTTAAACGTTTTTAATCTTGATAACAACACTCAAAGAAAACTTCTTACCGAAACTGATCTAGAACAAAAAATTGTTTCTAATGATACAAGAGATAACAAACTCAAGTTATTAAAAATCATTTGGAGCCACGACTCAAAAAAAATACTTCTAAAAACGGAAATCGAAAAAAAGACAAAATATTTTATAAAAGAGATTGCTCAGCCAGAGAAAGAAATATCTACTCTTCCGCTACTTGATAACGCTAAAGAAGCATCATTCAATCCCAATAATACTCAAGAATTATTTTTTATCAAAAGTATAAAAGACAAAGATGAGCTCTTTTGGATAAACTACCAAAAAAACCCATCAAAGAATCTTCCCAAACTATTTACAGCGGATGTAGTTACTTACAAAATAAACAATAATAAGATATATTGGCTTACAACTAAAGGATTATTGTATGGATCTGATTCTTTAAAAAACACACCAGAGGTTCTAAATACTGTTCCCTTATCATTAAAAAATAACTCAACATACATTATAGACATAATCAAAAGAGAGGTTTTTCTAAGAGAGGATAACATATTATATAAACTTAATTCGAATTCTGGCAATTTCGAGAAAATAAACATTTTCGCAAATCAATTAAAGACCTCGCCTGATTCAAAGAAATTAGCAGCAGTAAATGATCACGAAATCCAAATTATTTTCCTTGAAGATATTCCTTCCCAGCCACAAAGAAAAAGGCAAGAAAAAGTTTTTCTTGCTCGTTTTTCTAAAAAAATCAACAATATATTCTGGCTAAACGACAATTATTTATTATTTAATACCGGCGATAAAATAAAAATAAGCGAGGTTGATAACCGAGACAGCATTAATATTATAAGTATAGAAAAGTTTGAAAATCCAGAAATATTTTTCAACGAAAGCAACAAAAAATTGTATATTCTTAGCAGTGGAACTCTTTATGTTTCGAGAGCTCTATTCTAAAAAACCCAGACATTTTTTATCTTCTTGAAACAAAGATATTATCTTTTAAATAAAACCTCCAAGGTTTTTGAGCCCATTCTTTGGCATAATCAATACCAATTCTCTTGGACGAGGCAATCTGAGATTTTTTTGTTCTTTCGCTGCCTTCTTCTACCCACAATCTTTTTGATTTTACCAAATCTTCTTTATTAAGATTCCTGTCTATCTCTAACCAGCGACAAAGTTTTCCTGGACCGTTAGTTAAGTCAGAAGACACGGATTTCTTGTCAGTAATTGGTTCAACTGCTCTAATAAGGACACACTCAGGAATCCCCTTATCTTGTGTAACTAAATTAAGCATCCAATACATCCCATAGCATAAATAAATATAGGTATGCCCTCCTATTAAATATACTGGTTCATTTCTCTTAGTAATTTTACCTCCGTAAGTATGAGCGGCTTTGTCTTTAGGTCCAATATATGCTTCTACCTCTACAATTTTTCCTTTCTTTATACCTTTCTGAGTCTTTCTCACCAAATATTTTCCCAAAAGTTCGCGCGCAACAACCAATGTTGACCTAAGATAAAAACTGCGTCTGAGTCTTTTTGACATAATTTTTCACTAAATAAAAAAACAGCTTAAGTATCTGGCTGTTTTTTATTTGTTTTCCTCTTGATGATTTTTCTGCTTTTCAATTATTTTTTTAAACTCGTCCCACTTTATATTATCTTTCCCGGCTAACTCGCAAATTTCTCTAAACTGACAGTATTGACATTGCCAATTCTTGGGAAAATCGGGTAATTGTTTAGGAACCAAATTTTTTTCCACATTTACCTTAAGACGACTAAAATCTTCAAGAACTTTTTTAACTTTATTTTCATCGTACTCTACCAAAAACTCTTTCATCATTGAATTATCTTTTCCCTCATAAAGCAGAATTCCTTTTTTTAAGTTAAAGAAATGAAGATAAAGTTGAACTTGTAAAATATGGTCTTCTTTTGGCTTATCCATCTTTTGAAGAATGGTGCTGTTTATACTCTTAAAGTCTACTACATACAATTCATTGTTTATTCTCACAATAGCATCGGCTCTTCCTCCGATATCCTGCTGAGGCGGAATATCAATTTCTGACGCCACAACAATTCCCAAAGAGAAAAGATCTCTCATTAATCTTAAATGAACATAATCGCCCTGGTCAAAAATCCTTAATATCCGAGGCTCCATTTCCTTCCGAGGCGCTTTCTTGAATTTGAAAAATATCTGCCGCGGACACTTTCCAGCATCACTAATATAAAACCTGTTCTTCTCCCGCTCATCTCTTTTATCCTGATAATATTTGTCAATAATTTCTTTAAGCATAGTTTATCTCTTCTGCCATTGAGGAGCTCGGCGGGCACGTTTTAATCCAAATTTTTTCCTTTCTTTCATTCGCGGATCACGTGTAAGATATCCAGCCTTGCGAAGGCGTTTCTTAAATTCTGAATTAAACAAAACAAGGGCTCGAGCAGTTGCATGCCTCACTGCCTCTGCTTGAGCGCTAACTCCTCCTCCTTTTACTAAAATCTGAGTTCTAAACTGCTCAAAACAATTCATTTTCTTAAGAGCTGACGTGGCTGTATCTTGTAATGCTAAGGTAGGAAAATATTCTTGATATGGTTTGCCGTTTACAATAAATTCTCCTTTTCCTTTTGGCCAGAGACGAGCTCTGGCAACAGCCGTTTTTCTTCTTCCCACGGCCTCAATATATCTTTCTTCTTTAGTTTTTTTCTTAGAAACTTCTTCTTTTTTAGAAGAAGGTTTCTGGGCTTTGGCAGTCTTTTTTATCCTTTTGGGTTGAGTTTTTTCTTTTTTTGATCGTGGCATGTTTATTCAAATTTCAATCTTTTTATTCTCTTTGCTCTTAATTTGTTCTTGGGAAGCATACCAAAAACTGCCCTTCTTAGAACTTCGGCTGGATTTTTCTTAAATACCTTCTCAAGAGGAGTTTCTTTTAATCCGCCCAAGAATCCACTATGACGATAATATTTTTTCTGCTTTAATTTCTTGGGAGTTATTTTAATTTTCTCCACATTTTTCACTATCACTATAGCACCCATATCCTCATGAGGCCGAAAACCTGATTCATCCTTACCTTGAAGCAAAACAGAAATTCGAGAAGCAAGTCTTCCCAATGCCTTATTAGTCGCATCTATAATATGGGTTTTTCTTTTTATCATACCAGTTCTATTATCACCATTTTAGCATTGTCCCCTTTTCTGGGACCTACTTTAATAATCCTCGTATAACCGCCTTTCCTTTGAGCATAACGAGGAGCAATTTCCTTTTCTAACTTTTTCACTGCCCGAGAAGAAAGATGCCGCAACAAAAACCTTCTCTTTGCCAAATCCATTTTCTTGGCTTTTGAAATATATCTATGTAAAACTTTAGTAACTTCCTTAGCTCTGCTCTCGGTTGTTCTAATTCTTTCTTTTAAAACTAAATTGTTTACAAGACTTTTCAAAAAAGCTTCTCTTTGATCTTTTTTTCGGCTAAATTTTCTGCCTTTCTTTCTTTTTCTCATATAAATTATTGTTTTAGTTCAAAGCCTAATTTTTTAATTACTTTCTTAACTTCTCCTACTCCCTTCTCGCCCATTCCTTTCATTGCCAGTAAGTCTTTCTCCTTCTTTCTTAAAAGTCCGGCGAGCGTCTTAATACCATTTTGAGACAGGGCACTAACTGTACGAGCAGAAAGTTTAAGATCATCTATTTTTATATCTGTGGGAGAATTGCTTTTCTTTTCTTTTTCCTTTTGGGTTTTCTTTTCTTCCAAAGATTCCGATGATTTTGAAAATTCTTCAGAAATCATAGAAAAATGTCTCATTAAAATATCGGATGCTTTGGCTAATGCTTCTTCTGGAGAAATTGTTCCATCCGTCTCAACTTCGATCTGAAGCTTATTAAAATCTGTTCTTTTACCAACTCTCATATTTTCTACGTGAAAAGCAACTCTCTTCACGGGAGTAAAAATAGCATCTAGTTGAATCTCTCCTATAGCAAGTTTCTCTTTTTCTCTTTGTTCTACAGGAACATAACCTATTCCTTTCTCAATCTGGATTTCCATCTCCAAGCTCGCATTTTTGCTTGTGAGGGTAGCAATATGCGCTTCTGGGTTAATTAACTCTACCTGAGAAGGTAGTTCAAAATCCTTCCCTTTTACTTCTCTTTCTCCCTTAACCTTCAATGTAGCTTTTTGAGGCTCGGAAGTGTATATTTTGAATCTAAGCTGTTTGAGATTCTGGCAAATTACAATTACATCTTCCAAAATGCCATCTATAGTAGAAAATTCATGATGGACTCCTTTAATTTTTACTTTAGTAGCAGCCGCTCCTTCCAAAGACGAAAGAAGAACCCTTCTTAAAGAATTCCCAACAGTAACTCCGTAACCCGGATAAAGCCCTTCTATCTCAAAAATAGCTAAATTTTTACCTTTTTTTTCAATAATTTTTGGTTTACCGGGTAAAAAAATCATATGTTTATTTTTAATTAAAATACTGTTTTATAAATTAATTATATTTTATCTAGAGTAAAACTCAAAAATCATAGAAATTTCTACTGGAGGAGCAACCTCCTCTAAAGAAGGGAGGGATTTTATTGTTCCTTCTAATTTTTGAGGGTCTAAAGAAATCCAAGAAGGTGTTTGTTTCTTCTTCAAAAGAGCAACAAGGTTTTTAAAAACGCCTTTCTTCCGAGAACTTTCAGCTATACTCACCTTATCTCCTTTCTTGAGTTGGTAGCTAGGGATATTAACTTTTTTGTTGTTTATCAAAAAATGACCGTGAGAAATTAACTGCCGAGCCTGCGCTCTAGAATTAGCAAATCCCATTCTGAAAACAATATTGTCGAATCTCGTTTCCAACTTTTGAATTAAGATAGTAGGAGCATCTTTGCCTTCTTTTGATCCTGACTGTGCTCTTTTCTTAAGAACTTCTTTGACATAGTTTTTAAACTGGGTTTCGCTTAAATTGTACCAGTTTCTTAATTTTTGTTTTTCTCTCAATTCTCTATTATATTCAGACATTGTAGTTCTTCTTTTCTTTCTTTTACCAGGAGGATAAGGCTTTCTAACCATTGGACATTTGGAAGAAAAACATTTCTCTCCCTTAAGAAAGAGTTTTGTTCCCAACCTTCTACATATTTTACATTTGGATTGTTTTGAAGTAGTAACCATATTCTAATTATCTAAACTCGCCTAACTTTAGGAGGACGACAACCGTTATGAGGAATAGGAGTAATATCTTTTATTAAAATTATATCCAATCCATGAGCAGCTAGAGATCTCAAAGCAGAATCTCTACCCGAGCCGATTCCTTTTACAAACACACTTACTTTCTCTATTCCTAATTTTTTAGCACTTTCGCAAATTTTTGTGGCTACTTGAGAAGCGGCAAAAGGAGTAGCTTTTTTTGTTCCTTTGAATCCAATTTTTCCGGCGCTGCTACTTGATAAAACATTGCCAGAAGAATCAGTAAGAGTTATTAAAGTATTATTATAAGAAGACTTTATATAAATCCTTCCCTCTCTAACTTTCTTAGAAGTTTTGATCTTAACTTCTTTTCGCAGTTTCTCTTCTATTTTTTCTCTTTCTTTCAACAATTCTTCTTGACTTTTTTTGATTATTCTCTTTTTTCCCATAATGCTTTTATATTTTTATATATTCATTACTTCGGAGCAGGAGCCTTTCTTTTACCGGAACCAACTGTTCTCCTTACATTACCTCTAACAGTCCGGTTATTGGTTCTTGTCCGTTGACCTCTGACAGGTAAACCTTTCATATGCCTGATTCCGCGCCAACAACCTATATCCTTTAACCTTTTTATAGACATCATTTTCTCTCGCCTTAATTCTCCTTCTGTTTTACATCGTTTCTCAATAATTTCTTTTAGCCGATTAACTTCTTCTGATTTAAGATCCTTTCCCCTTCTTTGAGGATCAATACCTGCCTCGCTTAATATCTTTTTTGACAAACTCAAACCTACTCCATAAATATAGGTTAAACCAATAACAATTTGTTTATTATCAGGAATGTTTACTCCTCCGATACGCAACATAAAATAAAAAATCCTTAAATAGAATAAATTTGATAACTTATTTCAAGAACAAAAAGATTATTATCCCTGTCTTTGCTTGTGCTTTGGGTTCTTACAAATAACATAAATCCGACCTTTGCGCCGCACGATCTTACAATTTTTACAAATTTTTTTAACTGATGATCGAACCTTCATAATATAAAAATAAACTAAAAAGCAACTTCAGTGAAGAAAAAGATTATTTTTTTCTATAAACAATTCTTCCTCTACTTTTATCGTATTGAGACATTTCCACTGTTACTCTGTCGCCAGGCAAGATTTTAATCCGAAAACGCCTTATCTTGCCAGAAAGATGCGCTAAAATTTCTGAACCATCTTCAATCCTTACTTTAAAAGAAGCACTCGGCAGAGCCTCCAGCACTACTCCTTCCACATATTCTTTTTTTTCTTTCTCTTTCTGAGAATGAGTATTTTTATTCATTTAGAAACTTGTCTTATAAGATAGCAAAAAAATATATCTTAGTCAACCCTTTGGGTTAAATCTAATTCTATCTTTACCCTCTTCTGGGAAGATGGTAATCTCTTTCTCCAAAAAGGGCGGACCTTAATATCTGCTTTTGAAATCTCTTGCATGGCTTCGAGTATTTTTCTTGCCTCAAGGACTTTTTTTCCAAGAATTTTTTCCCTTAAACTATCTAAATCAATTGCAGGATAAATATTCCCCGCGAATTTTAAATTCACTATCATTTTACCTGACTTAAAATCAACACTTTGAGGATCCCAATGAAACTCTAAACTATCACTATAAATCTTTTTTCCTTCCGGGAGTTTATCCTCTATTAATTTTTCTAAATCATCTTTTTTAAACACCAAGGCAATTGACCTTGTTTTCGCCTCAAAATCAAATTTGTCTGTCTGGGTCCCCACCTCTGGAGAAGAAGTCGATTGAACTTCTTGAAAAAGAGCCTCTTTCAATAAAACTGAGTTGGAATCCGACGCTTTTTTTTCAATTACTTTCTTACCTTCTTCTTTGAGAATATTCACTACTGAGTCTTGTGCTTGCTGAATATCTTCTTTTGTAACTTGAGATTTTTCTCCTCGAAAACCTCCTTTCATTGGCTCGAAAGATTCTGCATAGAACTTTGTATAAAGAGGGGTTCCCACAAGCCCTGGAATAGAAAAAGTAGTAGGCCCAATATTGTATTCTTCACCAGGTTGATCAGCAACCACTTTAACATCTAGATACCCTGGCACTTCTTTTCCTTTTTCTATTTTTTTGCCAGGAACTACTATTCGAGTTGGTGTACGGAAAATCTCGCCAGAAGCAGCCATAAAACGGGTACTTGCCCGTAATGGTTGAGCAAGGGTAGAATAGTTGTTATAAACTCTAATAATTCCTTCTGCCTTCTTGGCAGTGATAATTTTCCCAGAAGCCGGAAAAGATTTAGTAAGGGAGTTTGTTTCTTCCAGAAGGTGTCCCGGAATCGTATCTGTAAAAATATCTACCTTCTCGATATCTTTATCAATATTAATAACAAATTCAGAATTAAATTTCTCCATCTTTGGCACAACACTCACTTGGGCTTTTGCATTAATAAAAGAATAAAGAATTAAAATCACAAACAATACTCCAACCAAGGAAAGAATTTTTCTTTTCCCAACTCTTCTAAACTTAAAGATAGGAACCCAGTTCCTCTTTTTAGGAAACGTTTCAAAAGATCTCCTGAAACTATTTGGAGGAATAATATCAATTACTTCTTTTTTGTTTTCTTTTGAAGACATTTTAATTGTTTTTTTCTAAAACAGCACGTATCCTCCTCACTCCCGCTCCCGAGCTTTCTTCTTTAATAATCCTAAAATGACCTAATTCAGAAGTTCTTTTCACATGAGGACCGGCGCAAATCTCTTTAGAGAATTTACCTATTGAATAAACGCTAACACGCGGAGGATATTTTTCTTTAAAAAAAGCCAGCGCTCCTGATTTAACTGCTTGTTCATAAGTCATCTCTTCCTTCTTTACTTCTAAATCTTCTCTAATTTTCTGGTTAACTATATCCTCTACTTTTTTCACTTCTTGCGGTGTTAGTTTTTGAGGATGTGAGAAATCAAAACGAAGTCTTTGAGAATTTATATCCGAACCCATCTGACGAACATGATTTCCCAAAACTTTCCGAAGGGCTTGGTGAAGAAGATGAGTGGCAGTATGAAGCTTTGTCGCTTCATAACTTGCTCCCTTTCCTATACCGCCGAATTTCTTCTCAGCCCCGGCACGTGAAATTTCCTGATGTTTTTTAAATGCTTCCTGAAAACTTTCTTTATTTTTTATCTTCCTTCCTTTTTCTCTTGCAATTTCTTCTATCATCTCTAAAGGAAAACCATATGTTTCGTATATCCGAAAAGCATCTTTCCCTTCTATATCGCCTTGTGCAAGAATTGAGATAGTTTCCTTTATACCTCTTTCCAAGGTCCTGGCAAACTTCTCTTCTTCATTCTGAAATACAGTTAAAATATCGGCTTGATAAGACTGCACTTCCGGATAAATATCACGATAATTTTCAATTACTATCTTACCTAAATCAATCAAAAATCCGTTTTTCAATCCCTGCATTCTTCCAAACCTCATCATTCTTCTTAAAAGTCTTCTTAAAATATATCCCCTTTCTACATTAGAAGGAACAATCCCTTCGCTTGCTATAAAAACAGAAGCTCTGATATGATCGGCAAGAATCCTAAAAATCCTTTTATTTTCCTGATATTTTCTGCCAGACAAACTTTCTATTTTAGAAATCAGAGGCAAGAAAAGATCTGTTTCGTAAGCAGAAGGTTTGTTATTTAATATGGCCGTTAATCGCTCAAGTCCCATTCCCGTATCTACATTTTTCTGATCTAAAAGAATATACTCCCCTTTTTGGGTTTTGAGATACTCCATAAAGACCAATGTCCACAACTCCGCAAATCTCTTGCACCGTGGACAATTAGGACCGCAGTCTGGTCTCCCGCATCCAAACTCTTCTCCCCTATCATAAAAAATC
>Ga0164318_10008068_pt1 | contig 10225 bp, 6 predicted proteins | sample GuaBasSedimGuay9_FD_113734 | JGI IMG/M metagenome (GOLD analysis project Ga0164318, IMG submission 113734) | Subseafloor sediment microbial communities from Guaymas Basin, Gulf of California, Mexico - Guay9, Core 4571-4, 0-3 cm | ecosystem: Environmental > Aquatic > Marine > Hydrothermal vents >...
TCATCAAGGAGACCCTCGTCCTTTAAGATTGGCTCAACCTCTTTCAAGAACTTCCCCGGCTCTGTTACCATCACCAACTGGACATTATAACCTTTATTCCGAACTGTAATGAATGCCTCAACTATTCCGGGTATATTTTTATTGTATTCCTGCCTGCCAACGAAGAGGAGGAATGGTCTTTTTATGCCGTATCTATTGAGAACTTCTGTGGGGTTTTTTTTACCAAGTGGTCTGAAGCCCTCGTCAGCAGCAGAATAGATAATTGTAATTTTATCTCTTGTTACTCCAAGAATTCTTATGATGTCTTTAGCGGAGTGCTTTGATACGGTGATAATGTGGTCTGCAAATCTTGCTGTCCTGTTGATGACCGTGCTATATACGGGAAAGAAGTTTTTCATTTTAGATGGTGGAAGGAACTCCCTGAATATAAATGGCATGAGGTCGTGTATAGTGATTATTGTCGCAGTGTTCGTCTTGATAAGGGGAATCATAAAGTGTGGAGAATGGAGTATATCTACCTTGATAGTATTTAGAACTTCAGGGATTACAATGTGTTCAGTAGGTGAATATGGCGTGGAGTTAATTTTTTGAACATTGAAGTTTGAATTCTTGCTCAGCATATCGCTGAAGAAGTCATAAGATTTATTATCTGATACAAGAATGAAATAAGAGTTTTCTCTATCACTTCTGGAGAGGTATTTTACAAGATTTGTGAGATAAGTTACTATCCCACCGGAACTCTTGGTAAACCATCTTCCATCAATCGCAATCCTCATAGTAATACCTAAAGAGTTATTTTACCATACTTGAAATAGCCCAGAATAACCGAGAATAGGCGGAGTATAGGGACTATTGTCAGTTCGTATAAGAATAACAGCACTGGGTGAAATGACTTTATACTCTTTCCAGAGCACCTTCTTATAGTTGAATAAACTGCGGATAGTAATATGCCACAAGCTCCGGGAATTATTAAAGTTGAGATATCGGTTAAAATACCAGTGATGATGAGTGGAATTCCAAGATAGTAAGGAAAATGCCCTCTTGATAAGGGTCTGAAACCACTCTTTGAGAAAAGTTTAGGAAACCTCTTTGCTAATTTAGGGTCAAGGAAGTGCTTTACTGCATCTTTTATGGGTTTTAGGTATCTATTGTTCGTTCGCAGGTGATAAACAGTGCATCGGTCAACAAATGGTATTACAAAGCCGAGGGAGAGAATCTTGAAGGCAACATCTGTATCCTCCCTGAACAATTGCTTGAAAAATGGCTCGGTATATGTGGTGTCAAAGCCACCAATATTTTCCAGAACATCTTTTCTATAGAACATATTAGAGGTAGTGTATTGCCTGCCTGTTCTATTGTCAATATAGTTGGAGAAGGGAGTGGGGGGTTCATCGGGGTGGGGTATGGTCATACCCTCAATGCCACCCACTACTCCATCCTCAAATATGGTTGCCCCCTCCTTTAACCAATTGCTGGTTGCAATGCAATCATCGTCTATGAAGGCGACGATGTATCCCTCCGCGCGTTCAAGCCCTATATTTCTGGCGTGTGCCTGACCCATCCTCTTGGGTAGGCGCTTGTATTTTGCCCCGAATGACTTGACCACTCGCCTGGTCTCAAGACCATCTGAATGGTCGTCAATTACAATGACCTCATAGGGTGGAGCATCTTTCTGAGAAAATATTGATTGAAGGCATCTCTTCAGAAGTTGAGGTCTATTTCTTGTGGGAATAATCACACTTATAAATACTCTATCTTTATCTTTCATTGGTTATCCCTCTGATGTTCTTGACTAACAAATTCAAATCGCCAGTTTTAATCAGACCAGCAATGAATGATATAAGTATAAATAATATTATTGCTGGAATAGCAATCCACCAATTATACATATAGAGTTCAAGCCCAACAATCAATATTCCGCTAATAAAACCTATAATAACAACTAATATGTTAACTCTAATCCTATTTATAAGGAACAATGCGCAGATGACCATCAGAACTAATTCAGTGAGGACTGTAGTGATTGCTGCTCCATTGATACCCAATTTTGGTATTAGTATGATATTGGCGACCACGTTGAATATTAGGCACAGAACTGTGGCAAACAGGTTCTTTCTCTCCATACCCAGCGATATCAATAATGAAAATAAAATGTAGTTTATGAATATGAAAGGTAATGCCAATAGCAGAATGTTGAGAGTTGAGAAGGCACAAATAAATGGTCTCCCAAAAGCAACAAGAATTATATATCTGGTAAGTGGTATAAGCAGAATTGGCGAGAGCAGACCAAAGAAGGTTACAGGTCTGAGCAGTTCACCTGCTTTTTGTATATCATCTACCTTATACCTCGCTACCCTTGATAGTGCGGGGAAGACGCCACCTGCAATGGCGGCGGGGAACACCATAACCGCCTCAATTATCTTGTAAACAGCACCATATCTACCAATATCAGCAGGTGGAACCTCAAACAGATTCATCAATATAATATCTATCCTGAAGTATGCAATGACGAAAATACTGGATAGAAATATGAATACGGATGATTTCAGAACCCTTGAAAGTATCTCTCTTGAGATATGAAGGTCTATTTTTGATATATATTTGTAGACGAAGATGAACCCAAGGATGAACAATAAGATGCTTGTAGTCATATGGGATATTGCTGCGGATATAATGGAACGGAAGTTATAAACCATTATAAGTGTTATTACCACCAGAGTAACCCTCCAGAGAACAAATAAGGTTGCCTCCTTTTCGGGCTTAAACCTCGCCCTGAATGTGGTTAGAATAACCTCAAGAAACCAATAAAAACATAGGGAGATGACCAGAATAATGGCTACTCCATTGTCGGCGAATTTGATAGGTCCAACCAGAATGAAGACAGAGGCAAGAAAAATAGCGGGAATAATTATTAAGAATTTGAATGAGAATATGGTATCTATGAGGTCTTTCAGCTCTTTACCCTCGTGAACTGATGCTTCTCGCAACATTATTGTTGAAAGACCAACATCGCTTATCACGCCTATGAAGATGGCAAAGGTGATGGCTACAGTGAAATTGCCATAATCTGATGGAGCAAGCAAGCGTGTAAGAATGATGGTGTATATCAATACCACTGGCTTCGCCACCACTTCTGACATAACCTTGAAGATTATGTTCCTGAGTGAGCCACTGGTGAGAGTGGAGGAGGTGTCTTGACCTGTCATTGTTTGACCTTGTTAGAAATGAGTAAGATAGTGGTTGTGTAAATGAATAAACTCCTGGCTAATAGGGTCTCCATAAGACCCCTGCATAGTAATGCAATGAATGAGATAAAGAGTATTTGGGATATGATACTTCTCCTACTGATGTTTTTCTTAGCAATTATGATTATTTGGATTATCATTATCATAAACAATATCAGACCGACAATCCCAAAATCTACTGCGACCTGTAAATAAATATTGTTAGCCCAACCCCAAATATTCTTACCAAAGTCAACGATACTATACCTTTGACCTATTTCCTTCATATAAATCAGGTTATCGCTGAAAGCACCCCAGCCAGTAATCGGCTTTTCTTCAATCATTGTAAAAGCGGCTTTGAAATTCTGGATGCGCTGTAAGTCCAAATAGGATTGTTCTCCAGGTTTAGACATCTCAATACGCCTAATAAGATTATCCCTGGTCGTGGGTATAATAAGCAGAGTGGAAGTGGTTACGAATATAATAACAATTAGTATCAAGAACTTAGATGCATAGACCTTATATCTTTTGGCAATAAAGCACAATGCTATTATTACGAAAACAAACAGAATTAACCAGGTGCCTCTTGATAGGGTGAGGAATATTGTAGATATCAGTATGAACAGGTTAACAAAACCGCTATAGGATTTCCGCGAGGTAAGAAATAAGCCAATGGTAAGAAGCATAGGGGGTATGAGAAATATACCTAGGTAATTGGGGTGGTCAAAGGTGGAGTAGGCACGAACCATATCATGAACGAAGATTGCTGGTTGATTATTCTGAGGTGGCGGGAATACCTGCCTGATGGCAGGGGAGAATACCTGTATTATTCCTATCAGTGAGATAACTATTGCAATAGGTAAGAATATTCTATTTATCCATTCTGAATCAATTCTATCAATAAGGATATAGAGCACAAAGAATATGAGAAAACCCTCAATGTATCTTATGCCCTGTTTGAATGTGGAGAGATTATCCATGCTTATGGTTGAGACGACGATAATCCACAGTATAAAGGCGATAAGTGGTAAGAACATTGCAAATCTCTTGATAATGTCTTTTGACCTGGTGATTAAACATGTGATAGCAATTGATAGAATTGCGACCTCAGTGGTTGATACAGTCAATCTGCCAATGATATCTATACGCTTTTCAAAGGCAAGGAAGAGGATGAATGTGGTCAGGGCAGATGGTGGAGAGACCATAGTAAGAGCTAAAAAAAGGGGTATAGAGATGACTAACAGGGGTCTGACAATAGTAGTTGATGAAGAGAATATGTGTAATAGAGCCAGGATAATAATAAGTGTTGCAAATGTTATATAAACAACGATATTATTTTTCCCGACCACACAGAGATAATAACAAAAATGAGAATAGGGTTAATATATAAAACTATAAAAGGATTTGTGTGCAATAATTAAATCATTTTTGTTATAATGATTAATAATGAGATTATTTTATGTCTTACTAATAGTATCTTTGCTTATCTTTGGCTCACTCAGTTCTGGTGATGAGATTGTCTTCTCTGTTCTCAATGTAAAGGTAAATAATGCAGATGATATGAGCACGCTCAGGCATCTGGGATGTGATATAGACATAGTAAAGGACGGATGGGCGAGGGTTTATATCGCAAGGGATGATATTTATAAGATAGGTAGAACTGGGTTTACATATTATGTATTATATGAAGATAGCAGGGATATATCTAACTGGGTGAAGGTTGACCCCGACCATGAGAAGAGGGACCCTTACAATCTTGACTTCACCAGTTATCATAGCCCTGAAAGTTTGTATGATGCTCTGGTTGAACTTAACACTAACTACCCTGATGTTACCAGGTTGTATCAGATTGGGACATCAGTTGAAGATAGACCCATATGGGCTTTGAAAATAACTGACAACCCGGATGTAGAAGAAGATGAACCTGAGATAAGGTTCATTGGGCTTCATCACGGTGACGAGAAGATATCGGTTGAGGTTCCACTATACTTTGCCAGTATCCTTCTTGATACCTATAAGCATATCAGTGAGACAAGAGAACTTGTTGAAGAAAGGGAAATATGGGTTGTTCCAATGATGAACCCAGATGGCTGGGTTAGAAACACAAGATACAATGCAAATTATGTTGACCTGAACAGAAACTACAGTTATATGTGGAACCCTGATGAGGAACCTCACTGCGGGGAATATCCATTCTCTGAGCCTGAGACATGTGCGATAAGGAATATATCAGCAAATGGATATGATTATCCAAACACCTTTGCTCTGGGAATAACATGCCATTCTGGAGCGCAGTGCATCAACACGCCATGGAACTATGCAGACCCACCGGAGTATCCCGAATACTCCTACCACCCAACCCCTGATGATGAAGTAGTGATGGAGATAGCGAACCGCTTTGCAGAGATAAACACCACCCCCGGCTTCTGGGTAACAAATGGCTGTGAGTGGTATGCCACATGGGGCGACTGTAATGATTGGTCTTATGGTGAAAGGTCCTGCATTGATTATACCCTTGAGATTTCAGATGTAAAAACACCACCTGAGAACCAGATTATCACCTACTGCAAATACAATCTTACTTCTCTATTCTTTATCTGTATCGCTTCTGATTGTGGAATAAGAGGTAGGGTAACAGATGCTGATACAGGCGAACCAATACCAGCAAATATTGAGGTTGCCGGCATTGACTGGACCTGGTATAACGACCCATTATATGGGGATTATCATCGGATACTATCTGAGGGTTATTATGACATAACTGCATCAGCGAGCGGTTATATTCCGCAGACCGTCTATGATGTCTATGTAGATGACCTATATGCACCGGCAGAAAGGGTTGATTTTCAACTTGAGAAGAGTGTCAGCACAACAAAAGCGATTATAACCTCCAACGAAATTGAATCCAGTGTAGAATGTTCTCTACAATGTTATCCAAATCCAACTTCAGGATACTTAAACATTGGAATTAATGGCAAACTTGATAATTTGAAATCTATTGCCATATTAGATATCAGCGGGAGGGTAGTAAGAAGTATAGATATAAGTAGCGGTTATGCAGAGGGCAATAAAATATTAGTAGGGGTAGATTTATCCGACCTGAAGATTGACGATGGTGTCTATATTATTTGTATAGATATGAATAATAAGACATCATATAAGAAGATTATATATACGAGATAGATTTATGTTTGAAGAGAGGGTTTAATTTGGAGGAGAAGACGAAAGGAATTTTACTGATAATTGTAGCACTCATCCTGGTTTTTCTGAGTTTTGTGTGTGTATTTACTCCCATATTCAGGATGTTCACTGAATATCTGGGCTTAAAATAGCCATTTAATTGCTTGGATAATCCATATTCATTTCTAAAAACACTGATTATTTATTATAATCTGCAAATATGAACGAGAAGGTCTCAGAAGATAATATTATACAAGTAGATATATCGCAGGAGATGAAGTCATCCTATCTTGATTACTCTATGTCTGTAATAGTGGGCAGAGCACTGCCTGATGCCAGAGATGGTCTAAAACCCGTTCACAGAAGGATACTCTATGGGATGTATCAGATGGGTTTACGACCTGACTCTGCATACAAGAAATCAGCAAGGGTAGTTGGTGAAGTGATGGGCAAGTATCATCCCCATGGTGATATGGCATTATATGATGCGCTGGTCAGGATGGCACAGGGATTTTCTATGAGGTATCAACTGGTTGATGGGCAGGGAAACTTTGGCTCGGTTGATGGTGACTCGCCAGCGGCAATGAGATACACAGAGGCACGGCTTACACCGATAGCTATGACTATGCTTGCCGACATTGAGAAACAAACAGTCAACTTCGTTCCCAACTTTGATGACACTATGAAAGAACCGGTGGTCCTCCCAACTATGATACCCAATCTCATATTGAACGGCTCCGATGGTATTGCTGTGGGGATGGCGACCAGAATACCTCCCCATAACCTGTCTGAGGTGGTTTCAGCCATAATTGAACTCATAAAAGACCCAAAAATGGACACAAATGAACTCTTGAAATATGTTAAAGGTCCTGACTTCCCCACCGGTGGTTATATAGTTGGAAGGAAGGGAATAACAGATGCGTATAAAAGGGGAAGAGGTAAGATAACAATAAGGGCTAAGATAAACGAAGAGGTGTCTCAAACAGGTAGAAAGCGACTTGTAGTAAGCGAGATACCATTTCAGGTGAATAAAGCCAGATTGATTGAACAGATAGCGGAACTGGTCAGAAATAGGAAGATTGAGGGTATATCAGATATCAGGGATGAGTCGGACAGGGAGGGATTGAGGGTGGTAATTGAGTTGAAAAGGGGTGAAGATGTAAAGAGTGTAATTCATAAACTACTAAAGCTCACATCTCTTGAGACGACATTTGGGATAATAATGCTCGCTCTAGACGATGGCAGACCGAGGATACTAACTCTTAAAGAGATACTTGAGATATTTATCAAACACAGGCGCGAGGTAGTTACCAGAAGGTCTGAATTTCTGTTGAACAAGGCAGAGGAGAGAGCCCATATTCTTCAGGGACTTATGGTAGCGGTAGATAATATTGATGAAGTAGTGGCAATAATTAAGAAGGCGAGTGATGTAGATAATGCAAGACGGACACTTATGAAAAGGTTTAAACTTTCAGAAAGCCAGGCGCAGGCAATATTGGATATGAAATTATCAAGATTGACCACTATGGAGAGGAGGAAGATAGCAGAGGAGTTAGAGAACACATTGAAGGAGATAGATTATCTCAGGGCGATTCTCGGTGCTCCGGAATTGCTTGATGAGGAGATAGTAAAGGAACTTAAAACCATACGAGAGAGATTTGGTGACGAGAGAAAGACCACAATTATTGACGAGGATGAAATTGCTGGCTCCTACGAAGTTATACCTAGAGAGGAACAGGTAGTAATTGTTACAAGAGCAGGGTATCTAAAGAGGATGAGCGAAACATCATTCACCCGTTTAAGGTCTAGGATAATGCCCGTGGATAAGGATAAAGACATTGATTATCCCATACAGATAATCCGTTGTGACTATGATGATAACCTGATGGTATTCACTGAGGAGGGAAGATGCTACTCGCCAAAAGTAAGCTTACTACCTGAAGTTGGCGGTGGTCAAAGGGGAAAAACATTGAGGGTGCTTCTTGGTTCAGAAAGAGAGGAGAGAATCTCATTTGCCATTTCAACGAAGGATGGTAATGAAAGATATGTTGTCTTCGTTACTAAGAATGGCTTGATTAAGAGAAGCAAACTTAACCTATTCTTCAATGCGAGGAGAAAAGGTATCATTGCTATGATATTAAAGAACGGTGACAGAGTTGTATCTGGAACCCTGACCACAGGGAAAGACGACCTGATTGTCTCTACCGCAAGGGGTCAGGTCATTAGATTGTCTGAAGAAGACATACGACCCTCTGGAAGGAATGCAGGCGGTGTAATAGGTATAAAACTGTTGAAAGACGACCATGTGATAAAAATAACAAACGCAGAGGATAAAAAGTTCCTAATTCTGGTTACTTCTTCTGGATATATGAAGAAGGTATCCCTCAATGAATTTGGCAAGAAGAGGAGAGCTTCTATGGGGGTGAAGTCGTTTTCAGATATAGTTATAGTAGGTGAAGTTATTAGTGTGGAAGCAGTGAATAATGAGGACACTGTTCTCGTATCATTGTCAAATGGAAAGACCTATCAATTGTCTGTGACAAAGGTAAAGGAATTAAAGAGAAGCTCACGAGGGGTCAAGATAAAAGAGGTGACCGGTAGAAAAAGGGTTATGAATCTCATAAAATTTCCTGTAAGATAAATTACTTTGGAATTCTCCACAGTTCGTATGCTATATCCTCAAGGATAGCAACACAGTTTTCATCAAGCTGTCTCTCTGACGCAACCAGAATGTAATTCGGTTTTCTCGTGTAAAGCGCTCTGAATACATAAAGATAACAACTATTAGAAAGGGGATTGTCTGATGGTTTTATAATCTTCGTTGTCTCTCTACCAAGGAATACTAATTCCTCTATGAAATTAATTATATCCTTCTTTAATCCTGGATGAACAAAAATATTAAAGATACCACTACCATATTCAATGATTAGGTCAGTTTTAATGGTTAAGATAAAGCATAGGTTATCTATATCAAGCAATTTCTCTATTGAATGAGCAAGTGGAGGTATTGACATCTTAAACAGAGCTAAATTCATATCTGACAAACGCAGTTCTCTTATTACCTTCAAAATTGCGAACCTATGGTTCAGGTATCGCTCCTTTTCAAGATTGTCAGTGATACGTGAGATAACCGAACACAGATTTGCTATACTGATTTCACTAAACTGTTTTGTAAAATTAAAATTCCATAGGCAAACATGTTTTCCGCCCGTCTTTGGATTAACAATAAAACCAGATACTATGTTTTGTGAAGAGAGCTGTGGAGCGTGTTCCTCAATATTCTCATTACTGATAACTATGCATTCCTCTGATACATTTCGGCAGTAATCACCTTCAATAAGCGACTTAATCTCATTCTCAAAATTCCCTATATTCAATATTGACTTTATTATAGCTCTTTCAGGGTAGTTTTTACCGGGAGGAATATAGATTGATATTGCTGTTTCAAGCTCATCAGATAGTTTTTTCACTAAATGCTTTATATCAGTGGTGTTTTCTGCAGTCCTCAATATCTTTGTTAACATCCGGGTTTCAATTCTTTCTCTTTGTATGTTTAAGTGCTTTATGATGATTAGAACGGTGGATTGAATGTTAGTATAGTTTCTCTCCACGAAATCTACCCAACCCTTCGGTGGGCTTTTCTCAAACCCCATAACTATAACCCCCCCACTGTTTTCACCATCTGCATTGAGCCCTATTAGAGTAACATACATATCCTCAATAACTGAGTGGTGTGTTTTCTTGAGAAATCTTAAAGGACAGTGCTTTATATATGAATTACTACAAGAAATCTCTATAGTTGGTTCAATAACATCTAAAAA
>Ga0164318_10008069_pt1 | contig 10224 bp, 12 predicted proteins | sample GuaBasSedimGuay9_FD_113734 | JGI IMG/M metagenome (GOLD analysis project Ga0164318, IMG submission 113734) | Subseafloor sediment microbial communities from Guaymas Basin, Gulf of California, Mexico - Guay9, Core 4571-4, 0-3 cm | ecosystem: Environmental > Aquatic > Marine > Hydrothermal vents...
ATTTTCCCGGATTCTTCGAGGTAGTCAATAATTAGACTGAAGGTCTGGTACATCATTTTCTTTGGTAACATTTTCCAGACCTCAGTTTTTCTTGGATAATCCATATTTTTGATGGTTTCCTCCACCATAAGCACGGTATCAAGCCGGGGATAATGGATACTTTTCGGCATTCTATCACTTATATAAACTTATATAACTCCAATATATAAAGATTTCTTCACACCGCCAAATCTTTTCGCTTAACAGACATAATGAATGCAAAGAGAGCGCCGTCGGCCGGATTCGAACCGGCGACCGCCCGGTTAACAGCCGGGTGCTCCACCACTAAGCTACGACGGCAACGAGATGAAATGCGGAGGTGATAAAAAAAATCTTCGCTTACAACAGATGAATACCCTGCCTCTTCGCATGGGCAACAACCTCACGGTATTCATCTGGAGTGATTCTTCTTCCCAGTTCCTCATACTCCTCCGCCCTGTATGCGGGGTAATACTGGTCCATGATGTTGACCGCAGCCTCCGGCGTGTGTGATGCTATCCAGTCAATCACCGGTTTTGAACAGCATTCCACATGACCCGGCAGAACGAGGTGGCGTATGATGACTTCCCCCTGTTCGTATGCAATCTCATGGTTTCTGGAAACAACCTCCCAGTATCTTTTTACCTTTGAGAGTCGCTGGGCACATGCATCGTTGCCGTATTTGAAATCGGTGAGGTACACATCCGTGATGTACCCCAGAATATCCATTGTTTCCTCGCTGCAGTACATGTTGGAGTTCCACACCTGGGGAATGTTCGCCCTGCATCGGTGGAGTACCTGCAGGATATACCGGAGATGGGGTGTGGGCTCCCCGCCAACCCAGTTGATGTTCTTTGCCTGTGCCGAAGCATGTCCAATGAGTGTGGCGATGCGTTCCGGTGGGATATGCACCCCGGCTTCCTGCTGCGAGATGTCCCAGTTCTGGCAGTACACGCACGAGAAGTTGCATCCGGAAAAGAAGATGGTGTATGAGGGAACGAGCACTCGCTCCTCTCCGTAATGAAAAAAATGGGAGGTGATGGCAGTATCCCTCACATTGCATGCACCGGCGGTTTCGTATCTGTTCACGCCGCACCGGTGTTCACAGAAATGGCATCTCCGATACATTTCTTCGGCCCGTTCAATGAGGGATGGCAGGTGATGCATATGTGTGAGATACCTGCTCTTTTCCCTTCCCTTCAGAATGCGGTGGTAGTGCTCAAGCATGCAGTTCAACGCGCACCACATCCCCGCGGGGGCGTTCCTCTGAAAACACCGTCCCCTGAAAGGTGTATACCTTCGTCATATCGTCATGCCATGCATCAGGTGGGAGACCCGCCTTCATGCACGTCTGGCGGAGAAACTCCATTTCGTCCCACTGATATTCCACCGGCACCTGCGGGAGGAGCAGCCCGCGGTAGATGCCCCTCTCCACAATAAGGCCGTCCCTCCCTATCACTATATGTTGCGAATACTCCTCCGGCGTGCATGTGAGGGGTCGCGGCGGCGTGAGCACAGAAACCTCCACGATGATACGGTCAAGCTCATCTTCCCTCAGGTGAGGAAAACGGGGGTCATGGCATGCAGAAACGGCGGCCTCCTTAATCGCCCTTCGCAGTGGATAGTGAGGTTCCGGAATTCCTATGCATCCTCTCAGCATTCTCTCCGGGTACGTGTGAAGGGTGACAAACGCACCTGCCTCCCCGTCAAAATTGTCCAGCTCCGGGAGGGGCTCTCCCTTCACATGGCCCTCTATCACATTCCGTGCATATTTCACGAGTGTTTTTCCCTCTTCCAGCTGCATGGTGTTAAACCATTCTTCATTTAAAAATGCTCTATCCCCAGTTCCTCCCTGCTCTTTCCCGCCTCGTCCAGCACCCTTCTGGAAACAAATATGTCGCACCCCTCCCTCACGGCAAGCGCTATGCAGTCGCTGGGTCGGGCATCGATGACCGTTTCGCTCACCCCGCCCTCCTTCTCGTGCTCCACGTAGAGTCGGGCCATGAACACGCCCTCCACCAGCTCGTCAATGACCACCTTCTTTATGGAGGCCCCCAGTGAATTCAGCACCTGCATGAACAAATCATGGGTGAGCGGACGGTGAAACCGCTTTCCCTGGAGGCCGTGCAGTATGCTCTCCGCCTGCTGAAAACTCACGTAGATGGGAAGTGCCATGGTTTCGTTCACCAGCACGATTTCGGAATAGGTATCGGCATGATACACCTGTGGATACACCTCCATTTTCACCAGCTCTGCGTTCATGGTACCCCGGCCAGTCGTTTTATTCGCTCCACCACGTTGGGATGGGATGAAAACAGTTCCATTATTTTGTCTGAACGGGAGGGTTGCGCCCGCGATGCAAAGACCCTCACCTCATATTCGTCGAGATGCCCATCCATATTCAGATCGGCCTTCGTCACATCCGAGACATCGGCACGGGCTCTCGATGGATCGGTGGCAAAAAATGCCTTCATCCCCTCCACCTGCCTCACCCTCTCCCTGGGAAGGGATGTGGTGGCCGCGGTGATACGGTACAATGCGGAGGCGAGTGCGTGCGGTTTCCCCGTGAGCTCCGCCGAGCCGAAATCGGCATAGTACTCCCTGATTCTGCTCACATAGAGTACCAGGAAATTGCTGAGAATATACACGCCGAAGGCAGCAAGGGCAATCAGTGTGGCATCGCCCCTTCTTCGGCTCCACAGAAAACTCCAGAATATGAAATAACTTATCAGGGGAATGACCGAAAGGGTCGCGAGAACGACCATGTCCCGGTGCCGGAGATGGGAGAGTTCATGCCCCAGCACCGCCTCCAGCTCCTCATCGTTCAGCACATTGAGCAGACCACGGGTGACACACACCCTGCCGTCCCGCACGCTTCTCCCGAAGGCAAAGGCATTGGGCACATCCACCTGGGCGATGCCCACCCTGGGCATGGGGATCCCCGCCCTTTCTGCCAGCCTCTCCACCATCCCGTAGAGCTCCGGCATATCCTCACGGTGAATGTACTTCACCCTCATGGTGACCTCGATGATTTTGGGACTCGCCAGATACTGGAGAAGCACGATGAAGAGCGCCAGCACCCCCATGACCACCGGCTGCGCATAGCCTGCAAGGTAGGCAATCACCACCAACAGCCCGTACACCAGTGCGAACAGCAGCGCAATGGCAAGCGCAAGTCGAGCATGAAGCCACAGCACCTTCATTATCAATAAAAATACGGGTGTTATTAATAGTTTATCGCACAGTTTTCGCAGTGAGAAAGGTATGAGATGACACGCTTCTCATGATGGGAATGCATCCAGGGGATTGAGAAACGGGCGCAGCGGCCCACATTCCCCATTGAAATGGTACTTTCCATCTTCCATTCACGCTCCGGCGAAGATGCACGGCCCTTCCCGCAGGATTCATTTGAATATCTCATCCTTTTCCCGGTACCAGAGCACCAGGTCAAGGGCGTTGATGGGTATGCCCACCTCCTCCGCAAAACGCTGCATCCGCTGCTCCACCTCAAGGTATCTTCCCTTTGACATGGTGCCAGGGATGGCATCTATCACGCCGAATGCGTGAAGATTTCTCAGTATGTGGCGGTCGAGGATGGCAAGGGAATCCGCCATCCCTATGTTCCGCAAGAAGTGGCTTGCTTCCTTGTATCCCATTCCCTTCACATATGCCACCAGCCATTCCCGTGCTTCATGCTGGTCGGAGAATTGCTGCAGCGTCTCTCTTATGATGAAGGAGTTGTTTCTGGTGAAAAGACGCCGTGCCTCAACAATATACACCGCTTTTTTATGTCTGAATCGTGCCACGGCAAGTTCGGCGGAAATCTTCTGTGTGCTCCCCTCCAGCCACACCCCCTTTTCTCTCAGTGCCATCACCGCATGCCAGCATGGGCGCGGCGAGCACTGGGGGGTGAGCAGACAGAAGAGAAGTTCGGCAAACAGATCCTCGTCGCTTCCCTCCTCCCATATCCGTTTGAAGGATTGCAGTCGCGCTGTCACCTCACGTGCTATCGAACGGTGGAGTTTTTGGAGTTCTTCCACTGATGCTGCCTCTTTTCGGGTGCTGCGCATGCTTATCATCCCTGTGAGTATGTGAGGGGAGCACAAATATTTATTGCCCGCCGTGTTTTCATATGGTGTGGATTGAGAAACTTGGGGAACACGTGATTGATTTAAGTCTTTCGCGAATGCGTGCATTTATTGGTGAGTACGGTAAACCGGAGTATGACATCATCCATGTGCAGACGAATGAAAGAAGGATAATGAATATTCTATATGGATGTACGTTTGAATTTCAAATTAAAAAATAATAATCCATAAACCCCAGAACAATATTTTTAACCATAGTTGTGTTTATGAATAATGGAGAACACTTACAGGATAATACATTTACATTATAGCAATTTGGGTGTTAATAGTAACTGTAAATTCTTTGAAGAGATAAAAAAAGGATGTAAAAACGATTGCAAAGAAATCGGCTTACAAAATATTTTTTCTTTTGATGATGAAGATATCAGGGATAACTATTCCGATAGATTTGCATATCATAGAATTTTCAAAAAAAAATTCAAGGCTTTGAAGTTAGAGGATCCATCAACAGAGGGTATTAGTACCGTATTCTTTGAAAATGGAGTAGTTTTGATAGTTTCTACATATGTGGTAACTGGTGATATATCAGAGGTAATTGAAAAAGAGAGAGAATGTTACGATAAAAGCGAGGAACATGCCCTAAAAAAATTTAAAGAAATAGAAAAAATGCTACCAAGCCTTGAAAAGAGATATAATGGAATCGATCATCATAGAATAGTTATTCTCCTTCCGGAGGAGGAAAGAACTTCTCTTAATTTTGTTGATGTAGTACGGCTTATTACTGGTAAACACGAATCAGAAAAAATAAGGGAGAGCTATATTGAAAAGATGAAGAATATTTCCAGAGAAAAGGGAGAATACCTTGTTTTCCATTGGAGAGCTGATTTTATAAAACATCAAAAATCTTTATCTGAACAATTAGTCAATCTCATAATATTTTCTAGGTTGTTAAAATATGAATTGAAAGTTTTAGATAATGAGCTTGGGATACTGATAACTAAGTCAATTGAAAAAATTGATGAATTAAAAGAGACAAGACCCATTTATTGGAGTCCAGTAGGCTTTAAGAGATTAATGTGGAACATGAGTGAAAAGAAAATTTATCTGATAGAGAGGTTGGAATATCTAGACAATTATTCAAAAGCATTTCAGTCAAACTATTTCATAACAGCCATGGATGAAATGGAAGAAATCTACCGTATCCGAGATTGGAGAAAGTCAATCGAGAAAAAAATTCAATACTTGGATGAGTTTTTAACATTCTTTGATGGCATTGTAACTGAATTTACGGATAAATTTGCTAAGATAATTGGCCTATTATTAACCCTACTAGCTTCCATAATATCATTCTTGCTAGCAATACAGGTAGGGGGGGCAATTGCAGTTATTTCATTAATTGTGGCGTTAGCCATATTCCTAGCTTTCTTTGTAATAAGAGAGCGCACTGTATTCTCCTGGAAAATTCCGAGAGACAAAAAATGATTGATGACAAAGAAATCGAGTGGCTTAATGATTTAAAACGATTTGGAATAAGATTAGAACTAGGGGATATGAAATATCTTATGCATAAGCTAAACTATCCATACAAAGAGTATAATGTCGTTCACGTTGGGGGAACAAATGGTAAAGGATCTGTTTGCCAATTTATAGCGAGTGTCTTGTTGAAAGCGGGTTATGCCGTAGGTACTTATACCACCCCGCCCCTTCATGATATCCATGAAATATATCGTATAAACAACAGGCTCATAAACGAGAGAGAATTAGGCAGTGTTATAAGGAAACTTAAAAAAGAGGTGAGTGAGTTAATTGAGAAAGGTAAAAAAATAACCTATTTTGAAGCCCTTACCGCCCTTGCTCTCCTCTATTTCCAAGAAAAGATGGTTGATTATGCTATTATTGAGGTGGGACTGGGCGGCAGATGCGATGCCACCAATGTGGTTGACGCCGCCGTAACCGTCATCACCAACGTGGCGCTGGAGCACGAAAATTTTCTGGGGAGAACGGTTGCCACCATTGCAAGGGAAAAGGCGGGAATCATCACACATGCACCGGTGGTGACCGCCTGCCGGGGGGAAGCGCTTGCGGTGATACGGGAGGTTGCCGCGGAAAAGAATGTGCCGGTGTACGTGGTGGGGGAGGATATCATCTGGAAAAGGAAAGATCGCAGGAGATTTGTGGTGGAGGCTGACGACTCATATATCATACAGAGCCCGCTGGATGGCATCTTCCAGGGGGAGAACATTGCCCTCGCGGTGAAGGTGGGTGAGATTCTGGGAATGGGGAGGGATGACATCATCAGCGGAATAGCACATGCCCGTCTGCCGGGAAGAATGGAGAAAATGGGGAGATTTTTGCTGGATGGGTGTCACAATCCCCATGCGGTGCAGGCATTTGCCCGTTCGCTGGAAGAATATGACTATCGCCGACTGGTGATACTCTTTGGGGTGATGAGGGATAAAAATGTGCGTGAAATGATACGAAAGCTGCCGGATGCCGAAAGATACATTGCGGTGACGGTGGGAAACGAGCGGAGTATGGATGCAGAGCACATTGCCCGCATTGGGAGAGAACTGGGGAAGCCGTTTGAGGTGGGGGGAGGGATGGCAGAGGCACTGGACATGGCCGGGAGGGAATCCTCAGATAGTGATCTCATCTGTATCGTGGGGAGCCTCTACGCCGTGGGGGAGGCGAGAAAAATACTGAGAGAGAAAACCTCTTTTCCGAAATGACGCTTCAGGCGGTGATAAAAATGAAAAAAGGGGTCTCTGCGTCTCAATTTCATGGCCATGCGAGTAAAAAATATCCAGATGCCTCTGTCAGTTTCGTCAGAAAAAGTAAATGTTAATATACCTGCGTGCTATATATTATCATGATGAGGAAAATGGCGGTGGCGATACTCGCGCTTCTTCTTTTCGTGCCGGCGGGTTCAGTCATCACGCCGCAGGAGGAGATGCATGAGGTGACAGCCGGGGAGGCACACACCACAGCAGATTCCTTCATCTCATGGCCTTCTGCCCGGTGGTCCGAGTGGCGGGACTACTCCCAGTTCGGCATTTCCATCAGAACCGTGTACAACGGCATAGAGAAGCAGACTCCGGTGCTCCAGGCGGTGTTCAACGGCGTAGATGTGGACAACAACCCCTCCACCGGCGTGAACGGCATGGACGTGAAGGTGAGTGTGATTATCCTTCCGCTTCTCCAGTCCACCGACATGGGATACGTGCTTTCCCTCTCGCTGGCACTCAAGGTGATACGGCTGGGTGATGAGATAAAGAACGGGGAGCTGGAAATATGTCTTGGCGGCACCGTCAATTTCAATGGAGAGCAGAATTTCAGGATTGGCTTTTATTCCGCTGAGGATGAGGAGATACCGAGGGAGGTGAGGGAGGTACTCACCGTGGTGCCCTATCTTGCCTATGCGAGGGACCCTGAGTTTTACCTCAACGTGGAGCCGGTGTTTGACGGCGAAAACCAGGACCTTTCGGTGCTGGTGGAGTACGGGAATGATGTCTTCGGCGAGCACCATATCATGCTGGATTACTTCCCGGCCATAAACACCATGATAAAGGTGACACCGAGTCTCGGTCTGGGAAAAATGAATGTGTCCATAGAGAGAAATGCGGATATCGAGCAGACGGTGAGGATGCGCTATGAGGGGACCATCCAGGTCAACGTCACCATAGAGGACGTCCCCCGCACCATGGCATTTTCCCTTGGCTTTTCGGACAACTACATGGAATACAAGGCAGATGACGAGTTCAACGCAAGCATGATGGTGGAGCTGTTCGGCCTGGAATATCTCATGCGCGTGGAATATCTCCCGCGGCACTTCAAGGCACAGTTCACCCAGGAGGGGTACATCTACCTGTATACCAACCAGAGAAAAACCACCTTTATCGTGGCAAACGATGTGGAGACCCCCACAAGCTATTTTCTGATAACCAACCTCACCGGGGAGGCCATCATCCGGTGGGCGCTGGGGACCCAGGGATTCGTCACCGTGGACGGTTTCCAGGGGGTGCATGCCGAAACCCATGCTGAGGTGGGAAATCTGTATTTCCATTTCTATGCCGAGATGCAGACGGAGCATTTCGAGATAACATGGAATCTCGCCATTCCTGGCTCGGTGTTCATAGATACGAATTGGGAGTGGGTGAGCTTTTACTCATTCAATCTCTCCATAGATGATCTGTTCGGCGTGCTCATAGAGGCACATTCCCTCAGAGCAAACGAGTGGCAGGTGAGCTGGCAGACGGAGGTGCCCTTCTTCAGCAAGGAAGGAACCATTGATTTCGGAGACCTCGAAACCTTCAGAATAATGCTCAACGGCACCTGGTATCCGGTGTTCTAAAAATCTTTTCCCTCTTATTTTATCACGACAGCGTGGTCAATGCCTTCGAAATCCCTGTCCCCTGTTATCAAAACGGCATTTGAATCAATGGCTGTTGCATATATGAGTGCATCAATGGCATGCAGTTTTTTCTGGACGGAGATTGCCGCTGCCTTTTCCGCAATTTTTTCGTCCAGTTCCACCACAATGCTCCGTTCCTTGATGAACTCCAGAGCCGCACTACCATCTTTTATCCCCTCCCTCAAAAATTTCCTCTTTATTTCAAAGAGTGAAATGACGGATGTGTACAGTAACTGTTCCGATTCCACCATCGCCTGTATCTTTTTGCTTTCCCCGAAAAAGTAGGAAAGCCATGCGGAGGAATCCAGCAGTTTAGATTCTTTCCCCTTCATCCCGAAGCCCCCTGAGAATCTGTTTCATGGACTGTTTTCCAAGATACCCGAACATGGATTTTTGCGGTTTCATGCTCTTCCTCAGGAGAAGATGGATGGCCTCCTCATAGGATTTCATACCATGTGCCTCCTTCAATTTCTGCAGCACTTTCAGTGTCTTTTTATCAATCTGTATTGTGGTCACCGGCATATAATACTATAGTCTATAGTTTATATAAAGTTTGCCCATTCCTCACAAACAAAACAAAAGAAAAGAAAACATCCCTATTTCACTATCCTGTACTTCCCCCTCTCAAGAAATTCCAATATACCCTTATCCCTTAGAAGTTGCAGCTGCTGTCGTATCTTCGGCTTGATGTGTTTGTTTTTGGGATGCAATTTTCTTAATTCATCCTCGAAGGCATACACATCGGCAAGTGTGAACTCCGGTTTTTCCAGTTTTCTCACGTATGAGAGAACATCCGTCAGCCATCCTTTAGAAGATGTAGGTATTTCCTCCAAGAAAGTAAAATGCTGCCATGTCGCCCGAATCATATGCTCGGGCAAAACAATCCCATCCATAATCAAATGAATGCGTGCATCGGGAGGCAATCTTCCAAGAAGAATGGTTGAGCCTTCCCATCCTGATCTTCTGGCATTCGAGCTGAGTGGTTTTCTCTTCTCAATAACATCAGGTGAAAAGAAGTGACGAGGTACCACAATGAGGTTTCTGACTGCCATTGAATGTGCATCGTAATGCATGAATACATAGTTTGGATTCGTTTTTTTCCTGATGGCAGTGATTTTGGGGAGATATGCCGAGTTTGTCACCCTGTATCCAAGCGCACGTTTGGTGCTTTTCATCTGGTATCTCTCATCACATCGTGGGCAGATAAAATCAATCACTTTCTCATTGGGAGGTGCTGGTTCGAGGTAATCTGAGGGACATGCAGGGCAGTACATATTCTCCTCAAACCATTTTTCGGTGATAACCCTCACCTGCTGTGACGGACTTTTATAACCTATTGCAACATCAGGATTCAGTGAGATGTTCATTATACTTGAATAGCGCATTTATTATGATATTTTCGATTTAGAGAAAATGCGTGTTTGGAGTAAGCAGACTGTCAGGCTTTTTAATGCTTGGGTTAAACTATTTTTGCTAAATCTTTCGTTTATAAACTTAGTTACAACTTACTTATGAAATGCCGTAACTATGTTTATTTCTGAATTTATATATAATGAGGAGTGTCCTCATCCCCTTTGACCCGGTCTCGTCCACACAGTAAACATCATAAAATGCGTGAGGTGACCGGGGAGGAGTATCAAAAATTTATCAAATCGCATGAGGAGATAGTTATAGAGGACAGGATTGGGGGAAAACCGGTTAAAATAA
>Ga0164318_10008070_pt1 | contig 10224 bp, 8 predicted proteins | sample GuaBasSedimGuay9_FD_113734 | JGI IMG/M metagenome (GOLD analysis project Ga0164318, IMG submission 113734) | Subseafloor sediment microbial communities from Guaymas Basin, Gulf of California, Mexico - Guay9, Core 4571-4, 0-3 cm | ecosystem: Environmental > Aquatic > Marine > Hydrothermal vents >...
TATCAGAACTGTCAGAGCGGCATTCGCAGAATGGGGGGCTCTGTCAGCCGAGTATGAAGTCCCAAAAGAACTGACCGAAACCATCACATACAAGCTTAACGAAATAAGCCGGCACCTGGACGCATGACCCTCCGCCGACGATTGCTTCTTTACTCGGGGATTCTCCTTTCTTCCCTGATCGCGATTACAGGCCTTTCGGTGTACAGCGCCTACCAGTACAGGCAGATTCAGGAGTCCCTATACCTTGGCCTGGAACTTCAAATCAAAAGCCGGGAAGTAATGAGCCTTATGAAGGATATCGTATTCGATATCTTCTCACCTCAACTATACGGCCATGTCCGTTCCCTCACCTACTCCCCGCGATCATCGGTAACTCTTCGCCAATGGATGGAGTCGGTGGATGTCTATTCCGCCGTCTTTGAAGAATTCATGGGTAGTCCTTTGGCTTTTCTTTCAGGAGGAGATGAGCTCCGGGACCAGTATGAAATAGCCTCCAGAATGAACAATACGGCTATGGCTAAACTTGACCGAATGGAGGATATCCTATTTTCCGTTCAGGCCCTCGGGAATGAGGAAGTTAATCTTTACAATCACATGCAGAAGGATGAAACCCTCACACCTTTTTTCAATGAGATTCAGGAAACATCCTATTACTTCACCAACAGCTTTGAAAGCTTCATGAACTATTTTATCAACAGCTATAGAGAACATGAGAGACAGATTCAGCAGAGAACTTTGATAATCAATCTTATATTGGCGGGCCTTGTAGCCTTGGGTACCATGACCGCCATATTTTTATTCTCAAAAGATCTTCTAACTAGAATTCATGGTCTGGAATATGCATTTACCCGTGTATCCCGGGGTGACTTTTCTCATCCGCTGAACCCGAAACACAGTGATGAACTGGGAGAGTTGGGAAGACGTTTCGATGAATTATCCTTCAGCCTCAAGGAAAATGTGGAAAGCATACTGGAACTCACCCGGAATGTCGGGGCTGCCCTGGAAGAGGAAATCCCCGAAGAGACACTGCAGGAACTTATAGTGCAAGCCGTAATACGGGATACCACGGCGGATACAACCGGCTTCTATTCAGTGGAGCCCGGAGAACAGCCTTTGCTGGCAGCGGTTAATGAGGGTAGCGGACCGGGAAATGAGTTCCCTCTCAACCAGGCGGATCCGGAACGGCTGATTGTTTCCACCGCCGTGAACAGCCGGGAGCTGGTAGTTATCAGGAACACATCAGATCCGAACCGGCGTTTCGGTACCATCGATCTGAAGGAACAGGGAATTCACTCACTTATCGCCATACCCCTTCTTCTGGGAGGCCGATGTGAGGCGGTTCTTGTAGCAATGATTATTGAAGAGGACAGAGAGTTTACCGATCTGGGAATTACACGGATGGTAACCTTTGCCGAATTTGCCTCACTCACTATTAATCACCACCGCCGGTACGCAGAAATTCTGGAAAAGGGCAAAGCTGAGTATCAGGCCCTTCAGTCCCAGGTTCAACCCCATTTTATCAACAATGTAATGTCAGCTCTCTTTGCCCTCAACCGTAAGGGGGAACGGGATACCCTGGAATCATCCATTCTTTCATTCCGAAAAATGCTCCGCTATGTCCAGGATGGTAGAAGAGATACCACCATTGAAGAAGAGTTCAACTTCTTAAAAGAGTACCTTGAGCTGCAGAAACTCCGGTTTGGAGAGAGGCTTAATTACAAGCTCACAGTCAGGAAAGGAACTGGAAAGATTGTAATTCCCAGACTGCTGCTTCAGCCTCTGGTGGAGAACTCCGTAATTCACGGCCTGGAACCGCTGGACCGCCCGGGACATCTGAGTGCAGAAAGCAGCTGGAATTACAGAGAGGACAACAGGGTACTGGAAATTGAAGTCCGGGATGACGGTGCCGGACTGCCTCCGGAAGTGATGCAGGGAGGAGGACGGATCGGCCTGCCCAATGTGAAAGCCCGTTTACGTCTCACTTATCCCGGAGCCAGGTTCTCGGTAACGAGCCAGGAAGAGGAAGGTACCAGAATCCGAATGGAAATCAGCAATCCAATTAATACTGATGACGAGATTGATCGATGAGAATTCTGATTGCCGATGATGAAACACTGGTACGTTACGGACTAGTCAGTGTGCTGCAGGATCTTCTGCCGCAGTCGACAGAGATAATCGAGGCTGGCAGCGGTGTTGAACTGGTAGAAAAAATCCGGGAATACCACCCCCATATTGCCTTTGTGGATATTAAAATGCCGGGAATGAACGGTCTGGAAGCGATTGCAGAAGTTCAGAGCTTCTCTCCGAATACTCTCTGGGTGATACTTACCGGGCATGCAGATTTCAGCTATGCACAGGCAGCCCTTAAACTCGGAGTCGAAGACTTCCTGCTCAAACCACCGGATCCCGATGAATTAAAGATACTCCTGAAGAAAATTCGGTTCAGAATCAGAGAGAAACGTGCAGCGGTAAACCGAAAGCTGGAATCCAGGATCTCTGCGGTATTAGGGGATACCACGTCGACTCAATTCGATCCGTTTTTTCAGAAACCGCGATACTGGCAGGGAGCATTGATACTCTGGGACAGCCTGTTACCCGATTCGGAGAAAGTTGAGATACAGCATATATATGCTGTCCGTCTGATCGAGATTATAGACGATGAGAATGAGTATTCGGGAACCCTCGTCTCCATGAGAGACGGACGACTCCTGATTGTTTTTGCCACCCCGGTGAAGGGAAAAACAATGGACCGGGTTATCGAATATTGGAATGAACAGTTTATCAGCCTGAAATCAGTTGCCAGGAATATAATAAGCAGAAGGATTTCCGATACCTGGCTTCTTACCAGAGTGTTCAACAACGTTGAAGAGTTGTTTAATGAAGTGGAAAAGCTCAACGGTATGTCAGCTCTCCGATACCTCCATAAACCGGGTGAATTGATGAAATACAGCGATATCGCAGGGAATTATCAATTATTCGCTTACCTGAAAATAGCTGGTTTGCTGGAAGAACTCGGCAGAACATGGGAAACAGGACAGGAGGATGACTTCCATGGCATCATTCATAAATTAGAAGATGCTATTAACTTGATACCAGAAGAGACCACAACAGTTGAAGCTCCCGGATGGTTCACTCAATTTGTTATTCCTCTCTCAGGTACTATCCCGGACAGTCTTGCCAACCTCATTCAGCGTCTGCATACCGATGGACATGAAATCTTCGGAAACCGCCCGAAGCTGGAACTCAGCAGCCAACCACCGATATCACTGGTGGAAAAAACAATTGCTACTATAAACAGGCGTTACAGGGAAATCATCGGAATCGCCCAAATAGCCGAAGAACTCAGTGTTTCACCGAATTATCTGAGTACCATCTTTAAAAAAGAAGCCGGGGTGAGTTTTACCCGGTATCTGACAGAACTTCGTCTTGATAAATCCCGTGAACTTCTTAAACAGCCGGATGCCAATATCGGCAGAATTGCCCATTCTCTTGGATATCAGAGCGGACGGCATTTCACTCGTCTGTTCAAGGACCGGTTTGGAACAACACCGTCCCAGTGGATTGCAAGTGTAGAAACTGATACCCGATTCTGAGATTTCGGTACATCCTCCCCCTGAAGTGTAGAAAACATCGCCTCGACAAGAGAATTCGTCGCTTGTTATGCAGCCCCGGCAACTTCAAAATGAGCATCAGATAATCCCTTAAACAGGTAAAGGAGCAAGAAATGAAAAAAATCTTGAGCATTCTTCTCGTCCTCTCACTGATTACCGTGGCAGTATTTGCCAACGGCGGTTCTGACAAGGCTGCGGCCGATGATGGTCAGTATAAAATGGTTCTTCTGGTAAAGAGCCTCGGCAACGGTTTCTTTGAAGCTTGTGATGACGGTGCCCAGCAGGCTGTTGCAGAACTCGGCAACATGGAAGTTGTTTACATGGGCCCCAGCCAGTCAACAGCCGAGGGTCAGATTGAAATTATCGAAACTCTCATCGCACAGAAAGTAGATGCCATCGCCATCAGTGCCAACGACCGGGATGCTCTTATCCCCGTTACCAAGAAAGCTATGGCAGCTGGAATCAAGGTTATTTCCTGGGATTCCGGTATCAATATCGGCGGCCGTATAATCGACCTGGCTCCCTCCAATGCCGAGTTTATCGGACGTCAGCAGTATCAGCTCATCGCTGAACTCACCGGCAACAAGGGTCAGATCGGAATCCTTTCCGCAACCAGCCAGGCCACCAACCAGAACGAGTGGATTAAATGGATGTACGAGGAAGCTAAAAAACCTGAATATGCCGATATGGAAATCGTCGAAGTCGTTTACGGCGATGATGCTTCCGACAAGAGTTACCGGGAAGCTGTTGGCCTGTTCAGCAAATACCCCGATCTCGCCGGTATTATCTCCCCCACCACAATCGGTGTTCTTGCCGGAGCTAAAGCCATCGAAGACGAAGGTCTTCAGGGCAAGGTTCAGCTTACCGGTCTCGGTCTTCCATCTGAAATGCAGCACTACATAGAAGACGGCACCTGTGTTCAGATGGCTCTGTGGAATCCGGTAGATCTGGGTTACACTGCAACCTACATCTGTGAAGCTCTTATCACCGGTAAAATCACCGGTGCTGAAGGCGAAATGATTCCTGCCGGCCGCATGGGTGAAATCCCCGTAGGAGCTGATGGTTCAGCAGTAATGGGTGCCCCGTTTGTATTCAACAAATCGAATGTTGCAAAATTCGCAGCCATTTTCTAGTCTGAAAACGACACACTGCTAATTTTAAGCCGCGCTGTCTGCCGTTATTGTTCAGACAGCGCGGTTCTTTATCCGGCAACATTCCAAAGAAATAAAGTGTGCTTCCGGATAAGGACTATTCGCATTTATGCTTTCATTATATATAACAAGAGGTTGAAACCTTGAACACCAAAGCGATTCTGGAGCTGAAAGACATCTCCATGTACTTTCCGGGAATCAAAGCCCTGGATAGTGTGGATTTCTCAATCCGTCCCGGGGAAGTACACGCCCTCATCGGAGAGAACGGAGCGGGGAAGTCCACTCTTGTAAAGATTATAACCGGTGTATACAAACAAACAGCCGGACAAGTTCTCCTCAACGGAGAAGAAACAAACTTCAAGTCAGCCCTTGATGCTCAGTCGGCCGGTATTACGGCGATCCATCAGGAAGCTTCCATGTTTCCCGAACTCAGTGTTACAGAAAATATCTTCATGGGACACCATGTCAAGAAAGGTGCTTCCGGAAAGGGTCCAGTTGACTGGAAAACCATGCGGCAGCGTACCCGGGAACTTCTTGACGACATTGAGTTGGATATTTCCCCCGACGCCCTGGTAAAAAGTCTGGGAGTGGCCCAGAGACACATGGTGGAAATCGCCAAGGCTCTTTCCATTGATGCACAAATTGTAATTATGGATGAGCCCACCAGTGCTCTTACTCTCCGGGAAGTGGAAGATCTTTATAAAATCATCCGACGCCTCAGAGATGAGGGTAAAGCCATAATATTTATTTCACACAAGTTTGAAGAGATATTTGACATATGTGATACCTATACGGTGTTCCGTGACGGACAGCTTATTGGAGATGGCAATGTTTCTGATGCAACAATCAGCAGCATCATCAATATGATGGTCGGCCGGTCCCTGGATCTGCTTTACCCAAAAGGGGAATCAACTATTGGTGATGTTGTACTGGAAGTAGAGAATCTCAACCGTACAGGATATTTCAAAAACATCAGTTTCAACCTTCACAAGGGTGAAATCCTGGGATTTTTCGGCTTGATCGGCGCCGGGCGTACTGAAGTAATGAGAGTTCTTTTCGGTATTGATAAGGCCTCCAGCGGTGAAGTCCGGCTCAATGGTAAGCCTGTCTCATTTACTAAACCGAAAAAAGCGATGAAAGCCGGAATAGCCTACATCCCCGAAGACAGGCACGAACAGGGTACCATTCTGGATATGAGTATCGCCGATAACATCACCTTGCCAAATGTGGATGAGCTCTCTCATTTCGGTATTCTTGACGAAAAAGCCGAACGCAGTCTTGCTGAAGATTTTGCAAAAAAAATAGAGATTAAATCCGCTGGTCTCAACATGAAGACATCAACCCTCTCCGGTGGAAACCAGCAGAAAGTGGTTCTGGCTAAATGGCTTTCCACCGGTCCCGAGATACTTATTCTGGATGAGCCAACCAAGGGTATAGATGTCGGAACTAAAGCCCGTGTTCATAAGATCGTCTCGGATATGGCTGCAGAGGGCAAAGCTATCATCCTTGTGTCCTCGGAACTGCCTGAAGTTCTGGGAATGTCGGACCGCATTGTAGTGATGCATGAGGGCTTTGTCACCTCCGTTTTTGAAAGGGAGGAAGCAGATCCGGACAAGGTAATGCTTGCCGCCATAGCTCAACCGGGAGATGAAAGCGCATGAAAACCAATTTAAATATGAAAAAAAGACTTGAAAGCAGGGAATCTGTCCTTATCGGCCTCATCCTGCTCTTCATGGCGGTAATGACTATCACTATGCCCCGGTTCATCCACCCGTCAAACCTGGCCAACATACTCAAAGATTCATCGATACTTATTATCGTTTCCTTAGGTCAGTTTCTGGTGATACTCACCGGAGGTATTGATCTTTCAGTAGGTTCAAACATTGCCTTTTCAGGAATGGCGGCCAGTCTCATCAATCAGAACAACCCGGAATTGTCCCCCTGGATCATACTTGTAATCGGGATGGCCATCGGTTTGGGTCTGGGTATGATAAACGGCAGTCTTGTGGCCTTCGGCAAGGTTCCGGCCATCATTGCCACCCTGGGTACCATGAGTGTGTTCCGGGGATTTACATTTGTTATCAGCAAAGGACAGTGGGTAACCGCCCATGAAATGACTGATCCCTTCATGAACCTGCCCCATGGTAATTTTCTCGGTGTACCCAACCTTATCTGGTTTGCCATATTTGTTGTAGCCGCTTTTTTCTACTTTATGCGTTATACCCGCAGCGGCCGGGAAATATATTCCATCGGTGGTAATAAATCCGCCGCAGTCCTTGTTGGTGTCAGTGAAAAGAAAGTTCAGTTTCTCATCTTTTCAATCAGTGGGCTGGTGAGCGGTATGGCGGGGGTTCTATGGGCGGCAAGATACGCTGCTGCAGTAAACGAAATGGCCACAGGGTTCGAACTGCAGACCGTTGCCGCCTGTGTTCTGGGAGGTGTGAGTGTCGCTGGTGGAAGTGGATCTGTTGCCGGTGTTCTTTTAGGTGCTCTCTTCATGGGACTGTTGAATAACTCCATGACTATGATACGGAACATGGCGTTCTTTCAGATGCTGCTTCAAGGCCTCATCGTAATTTCCGCAATGACTTTCAACGTCGTTATGGAACGGCGGCAGGATAAAATGCTTCTCAACAGGAGACTAGCATGAGCGACAATCTCGTCCGGCAAGACCGGCTTATTGATGAATTCAGCTTCAAAAAACGGATATCACGTCTTTTTTCCAGCTGGGAATTCATACTGTTCCTCACCCTGGTTGGAATCTTCATCCTCTTTTCCTTCATCAGCCCCTACTTTATGGACTACTTCAACCTGATGAATGCCTCTCTGAGCTTCGCAGAAAAATCCATTCTGGCTCTATCCATGATTTTTGTTATTCTCTCGGGTGATATTGATATTTCTGTAGCCTCCATTCTGGCTCTTTCCTCCTTTGCCATGGGAAACGCCTCGGTAAAAGGTGCTGGATCCGGAACTCTGGTAATCATCGGACTGGCAACCGGGCTGGCAGCCGGAATCGTCAATGGTTTTCTGGTAACAAAAATCAAGATACCATCCATTGCCGTCACCCTGGCCACCCTGTCGATTTTCAGGGGCATCTCCCAGGCAATACTCAGAGACAACGCCTATACCCACTACCCCCTGAAGTTTGCCTACTTCGGCCAGGGGTATATCGGCAACAGTGTGATACCCTTCGAGTTTGTGTTCTTTCTTGTTCTGGCTGTTCTCATGGGATTCATCCTGCATAAGACCACCTACGGCCGGAAACTGTACGCCATAGGAAACTCCGCATCAGCCAGCCGTTTCTCCGGCATAAATGTTGATCGAATCCGCTTCATCAACTTCGCCGTTAACGGCCTGTTTGCCGGAATTGCCGCAGTACTCCTTACCAGCCGCATCGGTTCCACCCGGCCTAACATCGCAACGGGATGGGAGCTGGAGGCCATCACCCTGGTGGTTCTTGGCGGCGTGGCCATAACCGGAGGAAAAGGGAATATTTTCGGAGTTGTGATAGCCAGCCTCCTGGTAGGTTATCTGAAATTCGGAATGGCTCTGGTAAATCTCTCGGCCAAGGTGATGGTAATCACCACGGGCGCTCTTCTTATCACTGCAGTACTCGTCCCGATGCTCCTTGAAATCGCCAAAGCCAAGCAGAAACTCCGCTCACAACGCTCCGAGCTCAAACTTGAAAGGAAGGCCTCATGATTCGCGCCGCTTTTAAAATGAAACTCAAAGACGCTTCATACATTGATGAATACAAAAAACGACACGATGAAATATGGCCGGAGCTCCTGAAGCTTCTCCAAGGAGCTGGAGTATCCGATTACAGTATCTTCTTCGACGAAGAAAGTCTGACGCTATTCGCCGTTCAGAAAACCTCCGGCGAAGGCGGATCCCAGGATCTGGGCTCGAATCCTGTTGTTCAGAAATGGTGGGATTTCATGGCCGACATCATGGAAACAGAAGAGAACAATGCCCCGGTAAGCATCGAACTGCCGGAAGTATTTCATTTGGATTAATCTTCGGCGACAGACCGCATAAACCCGCCGATACAGGAGACTTATAATGACAAGCAGAGAACGCGTACTTAAAGCGTTTAGAAAGATTGAAGGCAAACAGGACCGTCCCCCGATTCAGTTCGACCTGTGTCGGTCCCTCACCGACCATTTTGAAGAGAAACTGGGTATCAAAGCGGACTATGCCCTCTCATATTACGAAGATTTAACCTACAGAATATCGGCCAACGATATACGTACCGCTCTTGGGTCTGACTGTGTTGTTGTCGGAGGAACCGTCCCCGAAGGTTTCACTCCGAAACCGGTGAGAGACGATATCACCCTCAACGAGTTCGGTATGGAGATGAAACCCACTCCTCTTTATATGGAAGTAATTAAGTGCCCCTTGATTTCCGCATCATCCGTTGAAGACATCGAAGCCTATCCCTTTCCCGATCCTGCGGCCCCCGGACGTTTCGTAAAGGCTGAAAGAGACATAGCCAAATACAAAGATTCACACTTCATCATCGGTGATGTGGAGCTCAGCCAGTTTGAAATGGCCTGGCACCTCACCGGTCTTTCAGAATACATGATGGCCCTGGCGATGGAAGAGCCCTGGATTGAAACCCTCAACGACAAGGTGGAGGCCTGGACCTTATCCCTGGCCCATTCCCTGGCAGAACGCGGTGTGGATGCTCTCTGGTTTGGCGAAGATCTGGGAACACAAACCTCCACACTGATATCCCCAACCATGTGGCGGGACCGTTTCAAACCCCGGCATGCCCGGGTAATCAAATCCCTGAAAGACAAATACCCCGATCTGATGATTATCATGCATTCCGATGGTGCTGTGGCTCCCCTGGTGGACGACTTTATTGAAATTGGAATTGATATCTACAATCCGGTACAGCCCAATGTTGCCGGTTCTGATCCCCGGGAACTTCAGGCGAAGTACGGCGACCGAATCCGCTTTTTCGGCGGAATAGATCAGCAGGAACTGATGCCCTCAGGAGACACCGATGCTCTGACTGCCGAGATTCGCCGGAGAGCGGATATCATGGGCAAGAAAGGAAACTACCTGATGGCCCCGGCACACATCATACAGGCCGATGTGGCACCGGAAACCGTGGAAGCGATGATTGCCGCAATTAAGGCTCTGGCTGATTAATTAATATCTCGGAGTTCTTTACAGGAGTTTCTTCATAGAGAAATAAAACCCAACTGTCCTGAACCTTCCAGAGGCCTGTTGAAAACCTGGAAAACTCTAATCCCTATAATGAAAAGGCAGCGGGAGAATCCGGGATTTCATGTCGTACCGAAACTCCCGGATAGAGATTAACTGCTGAAATCCTTATCAAACCCCCATCAGCAGCACTGCTGCAGCAAAAGCCGGAATTGAAATTACCGTACTTAAGGAGAGAATTCCGGAGACAAGACCCTGCTCATCTTCTTTTGCCGCCAGGGTAACAA
>Ga0164318_10008071_pt1 | contig 10224 bp, 9 predicted proteins | sample GuaBasSedimGuay9_FD_113734 | JGI IMG/M metagenome (GOLD analysis project Ga0164318, IMG submission 113734) | Subseafloor sediment microbial communities from Guaymas Basin, Gulf of California, Mexico - Guay9, Core 4571-4, 0-3 cm | ecosystem: Environmental > Aquatic > Marine > Hydrothermal vents >...
AACTCGACTTAAAAAGATGAGAACACTTAGCAGTGGAAGAACAGCAGTCACCGCCAAAGTGAATATTGGCGAACCAGTTCGCATATACCTTCAAATGGCTCGCTAATGCAAATCTCTGGGGTCGGCAATATGGGCATTATCGGAAATTGCGTGTGACTATGTGTAAAAACAGTAGTAAAGAAGAATGGAAACGATATGAATTTAACAGAAGCAGACACTAAGGCAAAGCTCATCGACCCTGTTCTTCACCAGCATGGCTGGACAGAAGACCTTATCCGCCGTGAAGAGACAGAGCGTGGAATTGAGGTGATGGATGGCAAACCACGCCGAAGGGAACGGGGACGAGTAGATTATCTTTTGCGGGTGCGGGTCAACATCAACAGCCAGCCTGTTGCCATTGCTTTGATCGAAGCGAAACGAAGCGATGAACCACCCGATAAGGGGCTTGAGCAGGCAAAGAAATACGCCCGGCTGAACAACGTGCCATTCGTATATTCTTCCAACGGGTATCTCTTTGTAGAGTACGAGCGCTTCACAGGTAAGACTCGTGGACCGTTACCGTTAAGGGATTTCCCGACGCCGGCGGAACTTCGCAAACGCTATGAGCAGGGAATCGGATTTTCGTTGGAGAGCGAAGTTTCCAAACCGCTTTTAGCCCCGTATCCGGGAGGAGAGGCGAGCAGGCGTTATTATCAAGATGCTGCCATCCGTGCTGCTTTAGAAAAAATAGCCAGAGGTGAAAAACGCCTCCTTCTTTATCTTGCCACAGGCTCAGGAAAAACTTTCATCGCGGTTCACCTTTTAAAGAAGATTGCAGATGCTGGACAGCTTCGCCGTGCCCTCTTTGTCTGCGACCGCGATGAGTTGCGCTCACAAGGGCTCACTGCCTTTCAAAATATTTTCGGTGCTGACGCAGCAGAGGTAACCACGGACAACCCTCGGAAGAACGCCCGTATCCTCATTGCCACCTATCAGACACTTAATGTGGCAGGGGAGGATGAGGATGCCAAGTTTTTCATTGAAAACTATCCTGAAAATTACTTCAGCCATATTGTTATCGATGAATGTCATCGCAGCGCCTGGGGAAAATGGAGCATTGTGCTTCGCCGCAATCCAAAAGCTGTTCAGATAGGTCTTACCGCAACCCCGCGCTCATTTGAAGGAGGGACAGAGGAAGAGCGGGGGGAGGACGAAGAGATCACCGCCAATAATCTCGAATACTTCGGTGAGCCCGTCTATGAATACGATATGGCACAAGGGATTGAGGATGGTTACCTTCCGGCCTGTGAGATCATAAAAAGGGAACTAAACCTTTATCTTACAGGTGTTTCCCGAGAGGATATTGAACGTCTGGGTGCCAAGGACGGCATCACCGGTCAACCTGTTATGGTGGCCGAAGCCCGTGAGTATTACGAAGCCCCCTCTTTCGAAGATATCATCCAGCTTCCTGATAGAGTCAAAATGATGTGCCAGGACCTTTTCGAAATGCTTCTTCAAACCGGTGGTCCTCATCAAAAGACCGTTATCTTTTGCACTCGAGATACCCACGCAGATGCAGTGGCTACTGAAATGGACAACCTCTACGCCGATTGGTGTGCCCAAAACGGACAGAAGCGCCTTGAGCCTTATGCTTTCAAGTGCACTGCCGCAGTGAGAGGAAGTCAGTATATCGCGGATTTACGGGGTTCAGAGCGTAGCCACTTTATCGCCACTACCGTTGATTTGATAACCACTGGTGTTGATGTTCCAATACTTCGCAATGTCGTTTTCTTCAAATATGTTCGTTCTCCCATCTCTTTTCAGCAGATGATGGGGAGGGGGTCAAGGATTCATCTGCCTACGAATAAGTTGATGTTCAGGGTTTACGACTACACAAATGCCACACGCCTTTTGGGAAGAGAATTTAAGAGTCGCCCCAGTCCTACCCGAGAGCCAAAGGAGACCGAAGATAAAAGTAAAGAGAGGATAATTCGAGTAGAGGGTTTTGATGTTCATATTAATCCTGCCGGGACCTATATTGTGACGGAGAAAGAGGGCAGATTGGCAATGGTGACGGTGGAAGAATACAAACAGAGATTAGCGGAGCGTCTTACGGCGGAGGCGAAATCTCTTGATGACTTTCGTAAACTCTGGATAGACCCCCAGAAACGAAGAGAACTCATCGAATCACTTCCTGATGATGGTAGTGGGCTGAGGTTGCTTCAAGAATTGCTGAGGAGGAAGGATTATGACCTATACGATATCCTTGTCGAGATTGGATACGCTATGGCTCCAAAGACAAGGGCTGAAAGGGTAGGGGCGCTCAAGTATAAACATGGCCGATGGATTAGGAATCTGCCTCCCAAAACGGCAAATACCCTGGTGGCCCTTGCTCATCAATTTGAGCGGGGTGGGACTGAGGAGTTGGAGAATCCCTATGTCTTTAATGCGCCGGATGTAGTAAAAGCTGGCGGTCTTGAGGCCTTAAAAGTCCTTGGTGAGCCGAAAGATATTGTCAACGAGACAAAGAGGAGGCTTTTTGCAGCATGAACGAAGCCGGTCTGATTAAATTGATAGCATCCGGAGAAACTGAAACGGTAGAGTTCAAGGAGAGCCCGAACGCCGCTTTTTATAAGACCATTTCGGCCCTGGCGAACACAAAAGGTGGGATAATTCTCCTCGGCGTGAACAAAAGAGGCAGCATTTCAGGGGTAAAGTCTTCGAGCGGACTTCTAGAGGACCTAACCAACCGTATTGTGAACAAACTATCCATCTATCCTGAAATAGAGACCATGGATATAGAGGGCAAGCGCGTTATTGCGGTTAACATTGCCTGTTCGGGTTATCCTGTCTCATACGAAGGTCGCTATTATGAACGAGTCGGAAACACTACCAGGGAGATGAAGCCAGAAAAGCTGCGGGCTTTGTTTTTGAAAGGCAAAACCTGGGACTCTCTCACAGGCGATTTTTCACTTGAAGAAATAGACCCTGAAATTATTCACCGCTTTATCCGTCTTGCCGTGGCAAAGAACAGGCTCACCGATGTATCTTTGGATGAGCCGCCACAGATCGTCTTGGGGAAGTTAGAGCTTATGACAGATGGGAAGCTGACCAATGGAGCAATCCTTCTTTTTGGCAAAAATCCCCAAAAACATTTTATTAATCTCTGCGTCCGAATAGGTCGTTTCAAGACACAGACCGTTATAATTGATGACAAATGGGTTAGGGGAGATCTTTTCCACCAGTTTGAAGAAGCGCTTAACATCGTGAGGCAACATATAAATGTTCGTTACGAAATAAAGGGGATAGAGCGAGAGGACATCTGGGATTATCCTATTCCTGCCCTTCGTGAAGCGATACTGAATGCGCTTATACACAGAGATTATTTTGACATCGCAAATTTCATCGTGATAAAGGTGTATGATGATCATATCTGGTTTTCTAACCCGGGTGGGCTTCCCGAAGGTATAACGGTCGAACAACTGAAAAGGCCACATCAATCATGTTTACGCAATCCTCTGATTGCCAAAGTGTTTTATCTTGCTGGCTACATTGAGCAATATGGAAGCGGAACCATTCGGATGGTTGAATGGATGAAGGAGGCGGGTTTACCAGAGCCGGAGTACAAAGAGGAAATGGGCGGATTTTCGGTCTATTTCTACAAAGACATTTATACAGAGGAAAATCTGAGAAAAATGGGGTTAAACGATCGACAGATTAAGGCGGTGATGTATGTGAAGGAGAAGGGGAGGATTACGAATAAGGAATATCAGGAGATAGCAAAGGTTTCTAAACCAACCGCTTCAAGAGAACTTGCCGTGCTTGTAGATATGAATATGTTTGAACAACAAGGAGTTACTGGAAAAGGAACCTTTTACACATTGAAGAAGGACTCACAAAGGGCTCAAACGGCTCATAAAGGGCTCACAAAGGGCTCAAATGACAGTCAAGGTGATTAGTGAATATGAACTCAAACAATTTGGCGATTAGTTGGCATTTAGTTGGCGATTTTGGCGGATAATTGGCAATAGACCTAATGTATTATGAAAACATTAAATGCATAATAGTTGCATTAAATGGCAGACAATGGATCGGAGCGAAATAACAGACATATCAGACATGTTTCGGACATTTATCGGACACTCTAAAGGATGTTGATGGAAGGTTAAAGAATGTAACTGTGAAGGGGCTACCTATCAATTGACTAATAAATGACTAATAATTGACTAATGGATAATGAAAGTAACGGCTAGGAAATGAAAGCTGACAAAAAGAGGCTCAAACGTCTCATAAAGGGGTCAAAGGAGCAATAAAGGGGCGCCAAACGGGCACAAGAGACGATGATGCAAAAATGATGCAAAAGATGCAAAAATGAGCCAAATAAATAACTCCGAACTCCGAACTCCACACTCCCACCTGGCTGGCGATGGGTGATGTTAGGGGAGGTGTGTGAGTTCGAATACGGTTCAGGTTTGCCAGAACGAGATAGATTAAAAGGGTCTGTTCCGGTTTTTGGTTCAAATGGTGTCGTTGGTTACCACAACGTGGCCATTACGCAAGGCTCAGCAATCATAATCGGGCGCAAGGGTTCGATTGGACAGGTGAATTACTCCGAGGTCCCCTCTTGGCCAATTGACACTACTTACTATGTTGATGCTTCTAAAACTTCTTGCGACCTACACTGGCTATATTGGTTGCTTAAGTGGTTAAGGCTTGATGTGCTTAATAAGGCAACAGGTGTGCCCGGCTTAAATCGCAACGACGCTTACCGGCAAGTTATCCCTCTTTGTCCTCTTCTCGAACAAAAACGCATCGCCGCAAAGATTCAGGAGCTGATGCAGGAGGTGGAGCGTGCCAGGGTTGCCTGCGAAAAACAGCTTGAGGCAGCCAAAGCCCTCCCCGCTGCCTACCTGCGCCAGGTCTTCGAAAGCGAAGAGGCAAAGAAGTGGGAGAGGAAGAGGTTAGGGGAGGTGCTGAGCGTTCTTGAGACTGGCAGTCGCCCAAAGGGTGTTGTTTTTGAAATTAAAGAGGGGATACCTTCAATAGGAGCTGAGCATTTGAATTCTTTGGGTGGATTTAATCTTAACAATATTCGCTTCATTCCCGAAGAATTTTATCAGACCATGAAAAGAGGGCAAATCCAAAAAAAAGATGTTCTGGTAGTTAAGGATGGGGCTACGACAGGGAAGGTTTCTTTTGTTGACGATAATTTTCCTTATGCTAAGGCAGCAATAAATGAGCATGTGTTTAGACTAAGAGGAAAGACCTTTTTAAATCAAGAATTTCTTTTTTGGTTTCTTTATTCACCGGCGGGGCAAAGTCAAATACAGCAAGAATTCCATGGCTCTGCTCAGGGTGGGATAAATCAAAAATTTGTTGATGCGATTTCTATTCCCCTTCCTTCTGTTCCTGTCCAGCAGCGTATTGCTTCGGACCTCAAGGAAAAGATGCTGGAGGTGGAGAAACTTCGCACTTCTATTGAAAAACAACTCGAAGCCATCAGTGTGTTACCACACGCAATTTTAAGAAAAGCATTTAAGGGTGAGTTATGATGAATTTGCAGGAAATAGAGAAGAGAGCAAAACACGAAAAAGAGAGAATTATTCAGCACCGTGAAGGTCCCTCTATTGTAATTGCCGGTCCTGGTTCAGGTAAAACCACAACGTTGGCAGAAAGGTTGGTTGGCCTTTTCCGGGATGATAGCGACCCATCCCGTATTATTGCTGTGACTTTTACAAATCACGCCGCAGACGAGATAAAGGAAAAAGTTATAAAAATATGCGAGAAATTAGGCTATGAGACGCCTGACTTACATATTAGCACAATGCACTATTTAGCGAAAGGTTTACTACATCGCTATTCGGATAAGATAGGGTTGCCAACTTCCTTCCGAGTTGTAGGAAGACCCCAAGAAAATATTTTGCTTACAGATACTCGTATTGAATTAAAGCGAGAGAAGAGCAAACTCGACCGCTATCCCAGGAATACCTATCTTAAACGTTTCAAGGCAAATAGAGCGGGTATTTCTAATTTGGATACTGTGGCTAAAATTCCATCTAAAAGCGGTTTTGCTACCCAAGAACAATTTGATGAGTGCTATGACTCACCTCTTGATTATTATCGTAGTATGGATTGGTATGATGTCGTTGCACTTGCAGTAAAACTATTGCGTGATAATAGAGATATCCTTGATGAGGTTACTAACCAGATCGACCATCTGCTTATAGATGAATATCAAGATTTGAACCGTGCAGACCAGGAGTTGATTTATTTGCTTGCAACGAAGGCTAAATCTCTAATGGTCTTTGGTGACGATGACCAAAGTATTTATCAAACTGGAAGATTCGCAAATCCCAGTGCTGTGAAAAGATTTAAGAAAATCTATGCCGATGCGAAAATCTACCGGCTTTCGGTATGCTGGCGGTGTGGGGCATTAATCATGGACGCAGCTTGGAAATTAATTGATGTGGATGGGAAACACTTGCCTGAGCGCATGCCCAAAGAAAAACCTATTACAAATCCTAAAAGGGGAACTGGTGAATTTAAAATAAAATCTTTTAAGAGTGAGAAAGCTGAGATACAGACCCTTAGTGATGAATTACAAAATGAGTTAAAAAAGACACCCCCTCCCAAAAACATTTTGATTCTCTTTCATGATAAAGAAATAGGGCAAAAATATTTCGATGCTTTGCAAACCCACGGTTTCCAGATCGAAAATCTACTTGGTAAACAAACAGTTTCTGAAGCAGTCCTTTTGCTTTATGAGGTAATACGGCTTTTAAGCGACGAGTCAGATAATCTGGCTGCGAGGTTTTTACTTCAAAAATTATTTAAGTGGAAACCCGAGCGAATTGCTGAAGTCAGACGCATATCACACAATCAGAATAAATCTCTGTGGCAGACAGTGTCTGAGGATGATGATACTTCGGGGATGATGAAATCTTGGTCAGAGAATTTTAAAAGATGGCGTCAAATGGATAATTTTGTTAAAATGTTGATTGAAATAGTTAAAGCTCTCGAAATACATGGTGAGTCAGAGATACAAAAAATCCTTGCATGGTGTGACAAACAGCAAGACCTTACATTTCATAAACTTATAAATCGCTTAGAAAAGGGGGTTGATTTTGAAGAACCAGCTCCAGTAGAAACGGCGGAAGACAGCCCCACTCGAATTATGATCATGACCATGCATGGCGCGAAAGGGTTAGATGCCGATGTGGTCTTTGTGCCAGCCCTCGAAGATGAACTGATGCCAAATCAATGGTATGAACCTGAACAACGTAGACTCCTATACGTTTCAATGACGAGAGCAAAAAGAAGGTTATTTTTGAGTTGGGCTTGGAGTCGTATCGGTCGAGCTACCTATCGCAGTCTTAATCGGGCTGAAACGCATAGAAAGCGTTCAAGATTTTTAGATGAAATTGAAAGATAGAGCGAGATTATTATGAAGAACAAAAAATCAAACAGTTGCAAACTCACACCCCTTAATCCCTGAACGTCTATACAGCAAAGGCATCTGCAATATTGCGGCAAATTAGAAAGGTGAAAATATGAACCAGGAAATATCTCAACAACTGCGAAAGATAAGCCAGCGGTTAAAGAAAGAATACCACGCCGAAAAGGTCATCCTCTTCGGCTCCTATGCAAAAGGGGAAGCCACAATGGATAGCGATGTGGATATACTGGTTATTGCACCTACCAAGGAACGATTTTTTGAAAGGATGGCAACCGTCAGAGGCCTGATCCGTGATTTGCGAAATGGACTCCCCATTGCACCAATTGTCTTAACTGCCGAAGAGGTGGAGAAGAGAATAAAAATAGGGGACCAATTTATCCGGGAGATAGTGAAGAAGGGAATTGCTCTATGAAAAAGCTCGGAGAATCTCTGGCTCCCGAGGAATGGAAACAGATAGCCCGAAAGGATTGGCAACGTACAAAAAGGAATTTGAGCGACCATGATGCAGAAGCAGCAGGTTTCTTCCTCCAACAGTCCCTGGAAAAGTATCTTAAGGCCTTTCTCCTGCAACAAGGCTGGAAGCTCAGAAAGATTCACGAACTTGACGCCTTGTTAGACGACGCTATTAAATACAACCCTGACCTTAAAAGCTTCTATGAATTGTGTGAACGCGTTACCGGATATTACTTTGCCGAAAGATATCCTCCGCTCAGTGTTTTAGAACTTACCTGTGAAGATATAGAAAAGGATTTAAGGGAAGCCGAAAGTTTTGTGCAAATGATGTTTCCGGAGGAGCCTAAAAATGCCGAGGAATAACCGCAGACTTACAACTCCTCAGAGCCTGAACGCCTACCTCAAAGGCATCAGCGATATGGTGCAGGGAAGGAGCACGACCGGGTTCTCGGCTTATGGTATTCTTTATGATACCATTTTGATACAAAAATGGTATCACTGAGGGTGCTGTGAATAAAGAGATTATAATAAAAGAGGCAATAAAAGAGTTTCAGGAAGGGGAACTCCCGGGATTGATTGAGAGCAAAGTTAATATACCTCTATCTTCTCGTAAGATTATATCTTTTGTTGGACCGCGAAGAAGTGGTTAATCGAAAAGGATGCGACATGAAAGGTAAAGGTACCCGTAAGATCACCACACCCCAATCCCTCAATGCCTACATTAAAAACATCTGCGACATCATGCGGCGCTCAGGGAGGGCAGGGGCGCTGCAGTACGTGCCGGAACTTACCTGGATGCTTTTCTTGAGAATACTGGACGAGAATGAACAGCGAGAGGAAGAGCAGGCAAGGGCAGTAGGCGCTTCCTTCAGCCCTTCTCTTGAATATCCCTATCGCTGGCGTGACTGGGCAGCACCGGAGGGAAAGAAACGACTCGAACTGCAAATAGGAACCCTCGGTGGCTTCATGAGCTTTGTCAACGGTGATTTGTTGCCTGCCCTGAGAAGGCTAAAGGACAAGCCCGGTGCAACTTCAAGGCAAAAAATTATCAGTGAGGTTTTCTCGTCCATCGAGAAGACGGGGATAGATACCGAGCGCAACCTTCTGGACATCCTCGACAAAATTCACGAACTCTCTCTTGAACAAGTAGATGAAACCCACATGTTCACTCTTTCCCAGGTCTACGAAGGACTCCTACAAAAAATGGGTGAGAAGAACAACGATGGGGGTCAGTTCTTCACTCCCAGAGAGGTTATCCGGGTAATGGTAAAGGTGATCGACCCCCAAATTGGCGAAACGGTTTATGACCCATGCTGTGGAACCGGAGGGTTTTTAGCTCAGGCTTACAAACACATGAGGGAGAAGGCAAAGACCGCCGATGATGTTGAAACCCTAAAAACCCGAACCTTCTACGGGCGAGAAAAGGAGAACCTTGTGTACCCCATCGCCCTTGCAAACCTTGTGCTGCAGGAGATAGACGAGCCCCACATCTGGCATGGAAATACCCTCACGGGTCAGGAGGTCTACGGTGGACTCTTCGCCGGCGCCCCTGTACTCTTTGACGTGGTGCTCACCAATCCGCCTTTCGACGGCAAAGAAGGAAAGGATGCCCAGACCAGATTTGCCTACAAGACAGGTTCGACCCAGGTCCTTTTTCTCCAGCATGTGATGGAAAGCCTCAAACCCGGTGGCCGGTGCGGAATCGTGATAGATGAAGGGGTACTCTTCAGGACGACCGAAAATGCGTTCGTTCAAACCAAACGAAAACTCCTCAATGAATTCGACCTCTGGTGCATCGTAAGCCTTCCGCCAAAAGTTTTCGTCAATGCAGGTGCTGCCAGCAAGACCAACCTGTTATTTTTCACCAAAGGCAAACCGACAAAGGAAATATGGTATTACGATTTGTCCGACCTCAATATAACCAAAAAGCAACCCCTCACAGTAGCGCATTTTGAAGAGTTCTTTAAACTTCTCCCTGAAAGGAATATCAGCGAGCGTTCTTGGCGCGTGCCAGTGGAGGAGATCCAGGCGAAAAACTACGACCTCAAAGCAGTTAACCCTAATCGGAAGGAGAAAGAAGATAAGAGAACGCCGGAAGAGCTAATCAGTATTATTGAGGCAGAATCAGCGGAGATTGCAAAGGCACTGGGAACATTGAAAAGCAAGGGTATATGAACACAATGCGACTTCCGATAACACCTTTTAAAAGGCCGAAGTCAAGCAAAAAAATTCTCCCTTTCCGAAAAGTGACTAAATTTTCGGCTTCAAGACGGATTGATTGACACATAGACGTCTATGTGAGCTCAGACTACCCAGCCGAGTCGAATCTTTTGCCG
>Ga0164318_10008072_pt1 | contig 10223 bp, 7 predicted proteins | sample GuaBasSedimGuay9_FD_113734 | JGI IMG/M metagenome (GOLD analysis project Ga0164318, IMG submission 113734) | Subseafloor sediment microbial communities from Guaymas Basin, Gulf of California, Mexico - Guay9, Core 4571-4, 0-3 cm | ecosystem: Environmental > Aquatic > Marine > Hydrothermal vents >...
CTTATACAAAAGACCCAAAAGTCATTAATTAAAGAATTGCCAAAGAATGTAGAGATTTTTGACGAGGAGTCAGATAATTTAATTGGAACAGATAAGCAGTTTAGCAGCTTAACAACGGTAAATTTAGCGGTGGTGCGTCTTATGGATTTTATTGTTCAAGATGAGTTTACTGCAAAAATGCAGAAAATAATATCTTCAATGGCAGAGCAAGTAATGACTGTAAATATTGAGCTACAAGACCATTTACGATTGTTGGTATACAATATTGAAAGTAGAGATATTAGAACCGAAGAATTTAAAGAATATTTAGCTAATGAAATTAAATCACTTGAAGATAATTATAAGAAGTATGATGAATTAGCAAGTGGAATATTATTGCAAATAGAGGAGAGACAGAGGATAATAAGCGAAAAAGTTTCAATTTATCCATTTGTACAGGCAGCAATGAATCTGAAGCAATATATTAAGAGTAGAGATATTGAGAAACGTAATTTGTGGTTGACTAACTCATTTGATAAAGCTAATTATTGGCTGAGAAATTTTGCTGCTGATTTATGGTATAGACAGAGTTCAGGTATGATTTTTACTCAAGATATACTGCAAGATAATGCAAATAGCTTTTCTTTGAATAAAAAACAACGCATTGCAATTTCAGACCTTAAATCGCCAAACAATATTATTAGTGAGCTGCCATTTTACTATAAACAGCTGTTTACTAATAGAAACAATTATTTGCCTGAGTTTTGGGTTGAACGTAAATCGGAAGAAAAAGAACTTAAACACTTTATTTCTGACTGGAATGGAGGCTCAGCTCAAGCTTTACTTATAAGTGGTGCTCCAGGTTCTGGGAAGTCGTTTTTAAGTTATAGAATTGCTAATTTTATTGGTGCAAGTGATAAGATATATTCAGTATTTCCTCCTAAAAACGGAAGTACAGATATTGCTGTTTTCAAGCATAGTTTTCAAGAAGCCTTGGATGCAGACTCAAGTAATGATTTGTTTAATAATGTAAAAAAGAAATCGTTAATAATTTTTGAAGATGTAGAATTATGGTGGAGTAAATCGAGTGACGGATTTGAGATAATTGATGAAATTCATAGAATTATTAGACAATATGCTAATAAGTTTTTATTTGTTGTAAATATTAACTCTTTTACTTTCAATTTTATTAGCAAACTTCGTCCTTTGGCTGAGATATATACACATTCTGTATTTTTGGCTTCTGTTGATGCTCGTATGCTTGAAAAGATGATATGGAAAAGACATGTTTTGGGCGGGCTTAAATTGAAACTAGAGAATAAAGAACAATCGAATTTTCATGCTTGGGATTTTTCAAGATTATTTAGTAAATATTTCAGACAGTCGAAGGGATATCCATATACTGCAATGGATGCTTGGGTTAATAATGTCATTGAAATTAATGATAAAGATATTATTATTAGAAATCCTATTATACTAGATATTAGTATATTTGATTCCTTTTTAGATATTGATTTGTGGGTGTTGCAATTATTTATATTGCATAAGAATATGAATTATTCTAAACTTGCTAAGCTTACAGAACTTGACCCTGAAGTAGTTGTTGGTAAGATTAATGAACTTAAGAGGGTAGGAATTATTGAAGAAATAAAAGAGAATATTTATTGTATTAGTTCATTAGTTCGACCTTATATTATTAACGTATTAAAGAGTAAAAAATATTTATAATGGATGTTTTTAAAGCAAATATTTCTGTATTTCCTGTTTTTAGTTTAATATTATCGGCAGTATTTGTATATGTGGTTTTAAAAGTCTTTGCTAAATTTTTTCCACTTTTGCTTAAGCGGAAATCGTTGAAATCTAAGTATAATAGAAGCTTCGGTTTTATTGAACTTATGGTGTGGATAATTTACATTATTCTTATTATTCCTAAGTTTTATAGAATTAGCTTTGAGTACGGAATTATTATTAGTATTATTTTATTAGCAGTTTTATTAATAATTGCATGGTTTGCAGGAAGAGATATTGTGGCAGGGTTTATTCTTAGGTCTAATTCAGGGTTTATGCTTAATGCAGAGATTAAATCTGGTGAATATGAGGGAATTATTGTAGAATTTTATTCGCGTAATTTTAAGTTGATAGGTGAAAATGGAGATAAAGTATTAATACCTTATTCTCAAATTTTAGGAAAGCCAATAAAGTTTCTTTCTCAAGAAAAGTCACGTATATCTAAGCGAATACAATTGGAAATTAATACCACTATGAGTTTTGATAAGCTTAAATCGTTATTGAAATTCCAAATTATGACTAACCCTAAATCATTAATAAATAAGGTGCCTGTTTTTAATATAGTGAAACATGAGAATGGTGTTTTTGTGCTTGATATATTAATATATGCACGAGATTCTCAAGGTTTATCAGATGTCGAAGATCAATTGCGTTTTTTTATAACAAATGAAATTAATAGTTAGTACCTTAACCACTTCCACAGTTCTTTATACGAGATCTTTTTGCCATACATAAGTATTCCTACACGGTAAATTTTTCCTGCTACCCAAGTAAAGAAGATAAATCCTCCAACTAATAGCGACATAGACAATGCAAGTTGCCACCATGGTACACCAAAAGGAATACGAATCATCATAGAAATAGGAGAGGTAAGTGGTATTATTGAAAGCCAAAAGGCAACTGGTCCATCAGGGTTATTAGTTATAGGCTGTAAAGCCATTATGCTAATTATCAGAGGTATTGTCACAGGCAGAATAAACTGTTGTGTATCTGCATCATTGTCAACAGCACCACCAATAGCGGCAAATAAAGCTCCGTAAAGCAAATATCCAAATAAGAAATAGAATAAGAAACTTCCAATTATTACTTTAAAATCAATACTCATTACAGTCTCAAGTATTTCTGCTGTTTTGTCGTATTGTGCATTAACTTCTACTTGATTCGCGGGGTCTATAACTTGTCCAGTTTTCTGCATTTGATATTTTTCTATCTCTGCAAGATTGTCGGAGAAAGCAAATTTAGCGCCTGTAATTATAGAGGTTGTAATAATTACCCATAAAAGAAACTGTGTTAATCCAACCATTGAAAGTCCAATTATCTTTCCCATCATTAGCTGAAAAGGTTTAAGTGAGGATATTATTACTTCAATAATTCTACTAGTCTTTTCTTCAATAACACCACGCATTACCTGAGTTCCATAGAAGAAAATAAAGAAATAAATAGCCAATGATAATACTGTCCCTAGTATGAAATTAAGAGTTCCAGTTCTTTTTTCTTCACTACCATTTTCGCCAAGTTTAATACTTGTGAGATTAACACCGTCTTTCATGGCGCTAATTACATCGTCACCAACACCAGCATCTTTAAGCCGCATTGTTCTTAGGTCATCATTAATACTTTTTCTAATCTTTCTTTCCACATTCATCCCTGGTTCGCTCTGAGAATAAATAATTATTTTCTTAGGATAAGTATAAGAAGGTTTTGGGATATATAGAACCATATTGTAGCCAATTTTTTTATAGCTTTCTTTGGCTTCATCTATATCCATGTGCATTTCCTTGAATTTTAGTTTATCACTATTTTCAAATGCATCAGTAAAAAATCCGCTTTCATCAACTATACCAACAACCTTAATCTCGTCGCTAACAGTTGCAATATAAACAGGTACAATAAATAATGCTGCCATTAATATTGGACCTAATATTGTCATTATAATAAAGCTCTTCTTTTGAACTCTACTTAAGTATTCTCTTTGAATAACAAGCCAAATCTTGTTCATATTCTTAGTTTTTCTTTGTTAATTAATTATTGGTTACTTTACGAATAAATATCTCATTCATACTTGGAATTATCTCTTTGAAAAGTTTAATTCTAGAATTTTTCATCAAAGCAGTTAATAATTCATTTGTGTGATTATCAGAAGGAAGCTTTATTTTAGCTCTGAAACCTCTTTCGAGTTCTTCTTTCATTACGATTTCGAAATTGGAAGGAATAAACTCCGATAGCTGAGTAGTATTACTGTCATATTCAATTTCGTAAGTGCTAGTTTTGTATTCATCTTGAATATCAGATACTTTTCCATCTAATATCTTTTTAGACTTATTAATTAGAGCAATATGATCGCATATTTCTTCTACAGAAGCCATATTATGAGTTGAAAAAATAACTGTTGCACCTTCATTTCTAAGGTTTAATATTTCTTCCTTAAGTAGGTTTGTATTTATGGGGTCAAAACCACTAAAAGGCTCATCAAAGATTAGTAGTTTAGGTTTATGAAGAATCGTAATAATAAACTGAATCTTCTGTTGCATTCCTTTGGAAAGTTCTTCAACTTTTTTATCCCACCATGCTCCAATTTCATATTTTTCAAACCAATATTTGAGTTGTTTTTTGGCATCGCTCTTACTAAGTCCTTTTAGTCGAGCTAAATAAATTGACTGTTCTCCAACGGTCATCTTTTTGTATAAACCTCGTTCTTCAGGTAAATAGCCAATATACTCGATATGCTTTGGTTGGAGTTTTTCTCCACCAAGAAACACTTTGCCTGAATCCGGTCCGGTAATTTGATTAATAATACGAATTAGTGTTGTTTTACCTGCTCCATTCGGTCCAAGTAAACCAAAAATACTATTTTCTGGAACACTGATACTTACATTATTAAGTGCTCTGTGCTTGGCAAAGGTTTTTGTAATATTTTCTGCTACTAATAAATCCATTGTGTGTGTGTTAATTTTGTGCTAAGATATGGTTAAATGTTAAAGTGTTTATATGTTAAATTGTTAATGTGGTAATTTGATGTTCTTTGTTACTGCTGACTGCCTACTGCTTACTGAAGACTGCCTACTGATTACTACTTACTTTCATAATAATCAAAGGCATCAATAATATCCAAATATACACCATCAAAACCTGCATTCATTATTTTTTTAGTATAAGAATCATTATTGCCATAGATTACATCATGCCATTCTTTTTCCCAATATTGAACTTTAAAATTGCCTTCCCAATTTGGATTTTCTTCGTTAAGCCAGAAAGGTTTGTCATTGTCCCAAGTTGTTTTCCAATAATATCTATAATTCTCAGCTTCTCCAATAGACATATATGAAATTACTAATCGTTTACCACCATTTGCTTTCTTCTTAAGTAAATTTATTTCAGGAGCAGTAAATGCTGTTGTGTCATTAAAGAATAAATCCATTATTATTAAATCGTAGTTTGTTGCTTTAATAGCAGTAATAAAGCTTGATTTGCTAGAAAAGTTTTCTGGATTAATTAAGTATAGAAAGTTTTTGATATCTGAAAGTTTAGTAATATCATCACTATTTTCATTTATTATGTATGCAGGATAATCTGGTATATTATTCAAATTTCTATGGTTCGCTGCAAATGAAATATATCCTAGAGCATCATTTTTAGTAAGTGAAATATCCATTTTCGAATGGTCAGAACAATAGTCTGTTACAAGAATAGTATTAGAATTATCAGCTGAAAGATTTAGAAAATTAATTAAATAATCTACTGTTGCCGTAGGAGTAGCCTCATTGTCGTTTTCATAACCAAAGAATAGATCTTCTTGTCCGTTACCATCTATTGCATTTGAATATACGGTAGAAATTGCACTGTTTATTTCTCCAGTATTACTCATAAGTTCTATACCATTTTGAGGAATAATGATGAAATTAGGATAAATATGTTTGCTGTATTCACTTATTCCAATAACGAATTGTCTCATTGCCTCTTTATAATTCATTTGTGGATTTTCATCATAATCATTAACTTTCTCACACCTTGAACTTGACAGAATAGTAATGACAATAATAGCTAATAATAGTTTTTTCATGAAATATTGAATAATATTGTGATGTAATTATTTTAATCAAAAATAATATAAATATTTATGCGTATAAAGATTATAAACAATTATTAATAAGAAGCAGTAGAATATTTTATCTTTGGGGCTGAAAAACTATAATATGAAGTTATCGGTAATTATTGTCAATTATAATGTTGAGTTTTTTTTAGAGCAATGCCTTAATAGTGTTTTGGCTGCTTCTAATGGAATTGATGTTGAAACTATTGTGGTTGATAATAACTCTGTTGATAATTCTCTTAACATGCTCAATGAGAAGTTTCCACAAATTAAACTTATTGCAAATAAAGATAATAGAGGTTTCTCAAAGGCTAATAACCAGGGAATTGTTATTTCAAAAGGAGAGTATGTACTACTCTTAAATCCAGATACTATAGTAGAGGAAGATACTTTTAAGAAGGTTCTTGATTTTATGGATGCACATCCTGATGCTGGTGGTCTGGGAGTGAGGATGCTTGATGGAAAGGGGCGATTTTTGCCCGAATCGAAGCGTGGATTACCAACTCCTGCTGCTGCTTTTTTTAAGATGTTTGGACTTTCTAAGCTCTTTCCAAAGAGTAAGAAGTTTGCTGCATATCATGCTGGACATCTTCCTCAAGATGAAACTCATGAGGTGGAAGTGCTTTCTGGTGCATTTATGTTGATGCGAAAAACTGCTTTGGATAAAGTAGGACTGCTAGACGAAGATTTCTTTATGTATGGCGAAGATATTGATTTGTCGTACCGATTAATTAAAGGCGGATTTAAGAATTACTATTTTGCTGGTACTAGAATAATTCATTATAAAGGTGAAAGCACTAAAAAAAATACAGTGAATTATGTTTATGTGTTCTATAATGCTATGGTGATTTTTGCAAAAAAACATTATTCTAAAGAGAATGCAAAGCTATTTAGCTTTCTTATTAATTCAGCAATAGTTTTAAGGGCATTGGTTTCAATAGTTGCTAGTACTATTAAAAGCTTAGTAGTACCTTTTATTGATTTTATTATAGTATATGCTGGGATGTTTATTGCAGCTAATTATTGGGGAGAGATTATTCTTGGCGAACAGCAACATTATCCTATTCAGTTTTTATACATTGTAATTCCTATTATTATATTGTTTTGGCAGCTTTCTGTATATTATTCAGGAGGTTACGATAAACCAATTAAAGCACAAAAAATACTATTAGGTCTACTGATAGGTGTAATGCTGATATTGGTTGTATATGCTTTATTACCAGAAATATATAGATTCTCGAGAGCTTTAATTCTTTTTGGTGCTCTTTGGTCTGCCATTAGTATGATTAGTTGGCGCTTTATTGTATATTTATTGGGGGTGAAGTCTATGAAATTTGGTTCTAAGATAGCAAAGCGAATTTCTGTTGTTGGTAGTGATGAAGAAACGGAAAGAGTATTGTCATTAATTAATAATACATCCATTGACGCTTCCTTTTTGAGCAAAATATTACTTGATATTAAATTAAAAACTAATGTAGATACGAGGGTACTTGGATCTGTAGAGCAGCTAAAAGAAATTGTAAAAATCCATAAAATTTCTGAGTTGATATTTTGTGCTAAAGATTTTAAAGCTAGGGAGATAATTGATTTAATGGCTGAATTGAAATCTCCAGATATGGATTTTAAGATAGCACCACCTGAGCAGATGTTTATTATTGGTTCTAGCTCTATTGATACCTCTAGCGATGTGTATTTTGTGGAGGTTAATGCTATTAATAAGCAAAGTAATAAGAGATTTAAGAGATTATTTGATTTTGTGATTAGTTGTATGCTATTGTTAACTTATCCTTTACATTTTTGGCTCTCAAAACAACCTTTGGGTTTGATAAAGAATTTAGTTTTAGTCATTATCGGAAAATATACTTTAGTAGGTTTTGATGAGGATATTAAGGATGTAAATCTTCCCCAAATTAAAAGAAGCTTACTTCATCCTTCGGATTTAATTAGTGATGATGCTAGCAATGAGGATAAAGTAAGAATAAATCTCGTTTACGCTAGGAATTATAGAATTGGAAATGATTTTAATATTCTTTTTAAGGCTTTTCGTTTATTGGGGAGAATTAATATTATAAATGAATAGCTTGGAATACTATAGATTAAAATACTTAAGGGATATTTTTTTATAATAACACAAACCCATTAATCTTATCTTTGCAAAATTAATTAACAGACGCAATTGATATATGAGGTTCGAGCAATATAATATAGATGAAGGAATAAAGCAGAGTATTAGTAACTTAGGATATAAAAAGCCTACAGATATTCAGTACAAATCCATTCCTCCAATTTTAAAAGGAGAAGATGTACTTGCTATTGCTCAAACTGGTACTGGAAAAACTGCTGCTTTTGCTATTCCTATTCTAGAAATCTTACAAAGAAGAAATAATTCAAAAAACAGAAGAGCAGAAGGTGTTCAATGTTTGGTAATGTCACCAACACATGAATTAGCATTGCAAATAGAAGAAGTATTCATTACTCTTGGCAAACATTTGAAAATTAAGACTTTCTGTATTCATGGGGGAGTAGATCAAGAGCCTCAAATTAAGCAGTTAAATAAAGGAGTAGATATTCTTATTGCTACTCCTGGTAGAATGTTTGATTTGGTAAGTCAAGGTGCATTACAACTTAATCGTGTAGAAATATTGGTTCTTGATGAGGCTGACCATATGTTAGACCTTGGTTTTATTAAGGATATTAGAGATTTAATGAGACATTTACCTCGTAAACGTCAGACTCTTTTCTTTTCTGCAACAATTAACAAAAGCATCAAGAAACTTGCTTATTCTCTTGTTACTAATGCTATTAGAATTCAAATATCACCAAAAGATCCAGTAGCTAAAAATATAGAACATGCTGTGTCTATGGTTGAAATGGATGATAAAAGATTCTTTCTTGAGCAAATTATTAAAAACAATGATGATAAGAAGATTTTGGTATTTGTGAGAACGAAAGTTAGGGCAGAAAGAGTAAAAAAAGCAATGCAAAGAGTTGATATTATTACAGACACCATTCATAGTGATAAGGAGCAGAATGAAAGAGAGATTACAATGCGTAATTTTAGAAGTGGCGAGCTGAAAGTTCTCATTGCAACAGATATTAGTGCCCGTGGTATTGATATTCCTAATGTTGAGTATGTTATTAATTATGATATGCCAGAAACTTCAGAGCATTATGTGCATCGTGTTGGTAGAACGGGTAGGGGAAGAAATAAGGGAATTGCTATCTCATTCTGTAGTAAGGAAGAAAGAGATTTGCTGAAAGAGATTGAGGAGAATCTGGGGAAACCTATTTCTAAGATGGAAATTACCAAAATGGATTATAAAAATATTCTTCTTGAAAGTGGTAAGAAAGAGAATGACTGGCAATCGGTAATGAATGATATTGAAGAAGGTGATATTGAGTATGCTAAAAAGAAGAAAAAGAAGCGGAAGAAGTGAATAAAGTTGAAAGGCTAAAGTGTAAAGTAAAAATCACTTTCTAATTCTCCCTTTTAGGGATGGATGAAAATTGTAAAGTGATTTTTCAAAAGGCTAAAGTTTAAAGTAGGCAGTCTTCAGAGTAAAGCCAGAAGGAATAACGAATAATCAAATCACCAATTAATCAAATCACCAATTCTACAATGAAAAACATACTAAAAGATGTATATAACTTCATAGAGTTATTAAATGTCAACAACAATCGTGAATGGTTTAATGAGAACAAGCATTTATATTTAGAGGCGAAAGCTAAGTTTGATGTATTGGTCGATTTTATAGGAAAAGAAATAGAGAAATTTGATTCTACTTATACTTTCACCAATGCCAAATCTTGTACTTACAGGATATATCGCGATGTGAGATTTTCAAAGAATAAGTTGCCATATAAAAATCATTTTGGAGCATTCTGGAATAAGGGAGGACGTAAATCACCTTATGCAGGTTATTATCTTCATATTCAACCAGGTGGAGAGTCTTTTTTTGGTGGTGGGATTTATCGTCCCGAGGCAACGTCTTTGAAGGCTTTGAGGAGTGAGATATACTATTCGTATAATCAGTTAGATAGTGTCTTAAATAAGTCAAAATTTAAGAATATATATCCTGAATTGTTAGAAGATAAATTAATGCGTGGACCTAAGGATTTTCCCAAAGATTGCGATGCAATCGAATATTTAAAATATAAAAGTTTGGTAGTTGGTCATGATATTAGCGATAACATATTGCAGAATAAAGATATTTCAGCTGAAATTATTGAAGGTTTTGTAACTTTACAACCTCTTATTGAGTATATCAATGGAGCAATTGACATGAAGGAAAACTAATGCATTAATGAGCAATAAAACAAAATATATACTTATCTCTTTGGGCATACTTCTTAGTGTGCTTTTCTC
>Ga0164318_10008074_pt1 | contig 10222 bp, 9 predicted proteins | sample GuaBasSedimGuay9_FD_113734 | JGI IMG/M metagenome (GOLD analysis project Ga0164318, IMG submission 113734) | Subseafloor sediment microbial communities from Guaymas Basin, Gulf of California, Mexico - Guay9, Core 4571-4, 0-3 cm | ecosystem: Environmental > Aquatic > Marine > Hydrothermal vents >...
AAATGCTGCAGCTCAGGATGCCGAGATGTCTATAGAGGAATATGAAGATTTTGTATTTAAAGCAGCTCATGTAGATGAGAAAGACCCAATAAAATACTGGAAGAAAGTTTCAAAACAGCAGGAGGAACTTATAAGGATATTGCAAACGAAGAAAACTCTTCATGTTTTTGCTGAGGATACTGATCTGAAACTAAGATTTGATGGTAGAAAATGGATAAACGCGGATGGTCATGAAAATTTCCCAGATGGTGAGATCTTCACCGGTCCTGTGGAAAACTCCGCAAATGGGTATATAAGATACTCATATCCTGCTATATATGGTGGTAGAGAAGTAGAAGATGTAAGATTAGAGTTCAAAAATGGAAAAGTTGTAAAAGCAAAAGCTGTCAAAGGAGAAAAATTCCTCAATGCAATGTTGGACACAGACCCTGGTGCTAGAAGAATAGGGGAGTTTGCCTTTGGAAACAATTATGGGATTCAAAAATTTACAAGAAACATTCTTTTTGATGAAAAAATAGGTGGCACGATTCATATAGCAGTTGGCAGCGGTTATCCTGAAACCGGTAGCAAAAATAAATCAGGGATACATTGGGACATGATATGCGATTTAAGGAAAAACAGTGAGATACATGCTGATGGAGAAGTTATATACAAAAATGGAAAATTTATAATATAAAAATATAAATCTCAAGTTGATATAAAATGTGCGGGATAATCGGACTGGTTGGTGACAAACCTGTTTCTTATCTAATCTACAAAGGATTGTTTGCTGTACAACACAGAGGACAATCATCTGCAGGCAAGTTAACATATGATGGTAACATCCACATGAATAAAGATGCAGGTCTTGTCAGGGATGTTTTCAATGACTCAAAAAAAATATTCACCCCGGGCAATCTAGGCATAGGTCATACCAGATATTCAACCGCGGGTATGGATGATATAGAATCACTTAAGCATAATGCACAGCCAGAATATGTTATCAACCCATTTCTAGCAGGCGTACACAATGGCAATATTTACAATGGCTATGAGATGAGAAAAAAAACCAAGAGAACACCTAGGACAGAGTGTGATATTCAATGGCTTCTCCTACCATTAGCAGACTATTTATATGGAAAAAAAATAGACGTTGACACTATTTTTGAAGCTGCAGAATGGCTTATGCCACAGGTTAAAGGCAGTTACTCTGCTCTGTTTATAACCGACTCAGGTGAAAACCCATTACTTTTTGCTATAACAGACCCTAGGAAGATAAGACCACTGGTCCTGGGTGAAAATACAAATTATAAATGTTTTGCATCAGAAACAAGGGTTTTCAAAAAAATTAATTTTAGATACATTGAAGACGTTCCAGGAGGTAGTGCAGTAGTCATTGACAAGGAAGGACAAATCCATGAGAAAAGAATATGTAAAAAGAAAGAAATGCCTTGTATGTTCGAATTTGTCTATTTTGCAAAACCAGACTCTCGGATAAACGGGAGATCTATTCATAACGTAAGAGTTGAAATTGGTAGAAGACTCGCTAAAGAAGCACCTGTTGATGCAGATATAATATGCCCCGTGCCAGAGTCTGGTAGAAGATATGCAATTGGTTTCTCAAGAGAATCAGGAATACCATTAGATGAAGGACTGATGAAAGATAAAAGCGAAAGATCATTTATCCAGCAAACCCAGGATAAAAGAGAGGAAATCGTAGCAGAGGGTTTATCCTTCATAAGATCGGTTCTCAAGGGGAAAAAAGTGGTTTTAATAGATGATTCTATCGTTAGAGGAACAAACATGAGAAAAATAGTAAGTGGCATCCGAGAGGCAGGTGCAAAGGAGGTACATGTCCGTATAGGATGCCCACCCCTACTAGCTCCCTGTTATCTTGGAATAGATATGAGAAGCAGAAGAGAATTCATAGCTAGAAACCCAGATGGGAGTCTAAAAGACTGGGATCAAATAGCAAAAGAAATAGGGGCAGATTCACTTGCATACATCAGTCATAAATCACTAAAAGAATCCATTGGTTTTGACATATGCACAGGTTGTATCAACTTCCCAGATGGCTATCCGCCAGAGATGAGAGAAGATGCCTTACAGCTTTTCAACAGAGACTTAAAAGACAGAAGAGCATATGAGATAATGTAGAAAAAAATTGTAACAAATCCTACTTTTTAACTATTCAAAAAATTTTTGTTTTTTATCCTCTTATTTCAAATGATTTTTAAATAAATGGTGTTTTGCGTTTTAGCCCAATTTGGGCAGATGTTTAATAAAAAGCTTTCGAGATAGCTTACATAGCGAATTACAAAAACCCCTCAAAACGCAAAAGTCCACTAATTTAAAATTGTTCTAAAAACAAGTTTCTTAATATAAGAGTATTATTATAAGGACGGATTGTTTTCTATGGAAGCCAAAATTTTTATATTGGTGATAAAAATTTGCATTCCTCCACGAAGGGTTGCTAAAAAAACATGAAAATACTATCATTTGACCTGGATGGTACAATAATTACAAAAAAATTTGTAGACACGGTATGGCTTGAAGGTTTGCCAAAACTTTATGCAGAAAAAAACAGGTTACCGTTGGGGATGGCAAAAGAGTACATATTTTCAGAATATGAAAAAATTGGGGATGGAAGAATAGAGTGGTATGATATAAAATACTGGTTTAAAAAATTTAACCTCGGGGATAATTGGCAGGGGCTTCTAGAATCATATAAAGATAAAATTGAGCTCTACCCAGAGGTAAAAAGGGTACTCAGAAGTCTATCAAGGGAGAGAAAACTTGTTTTATCTTCTAATGCTAAAAGAGAGTTTATAGAGATAGAGCTGAGAGAAAGCAAAATAGGGAGATATTTCTCACAAGTTTTTTCTTCAACCTCAGATTTTGGTATAGTTAAAAAGACTGGGGAGTTTTATAGGAGAATATGTGATATTTTACGTGTAGAACCATCTGAGATGATACATATTGGAGATCATAGAGAGTTTGATTATCTTATTCCAAGAAAGATGGGGGTGACATGTTTTTACCTAGATAGAGAGGGAAAAGAGGAAGGGGAATTTGTTGTTAAAGATCTAAAAGATTTTCAGAAGAAAATCAGCAGATTCTTGGAATAGGATCTCCCATTGGTTTATGGAGTATTCTTTTACCACCAACTGTGGTCTCTAGAATAACCTCGTTAAAAGATTCATCAACCTCTCCTATAATACTCGCGTTTTTTCCAAGAGGATGTTTCTTTATTTCACTAAGAACTTCATCTGCTTTTTCTTTTACTACACCCAGTACAATTTTTCCCTCATTTCCTATCTCCAGAGGATCTATCCCAAGCATTTCACAAGCAGAGATGACACCTTCTGGAATAGGAATATCCTTTTCTCTTACAATTATACCAACACCTGATTTTTCTTTAAACTCATTTAGTGTATTTGCAAGACCTCCTCTTGTAGGATCCTTAGCTGCGACAACACCTCCAGTTTCCAAAACTTTTTCAATAAGACCATTTAACGGTGCAGCATCTGATTTGATCTTTGTCCCAAACTTGTATCCCTCCCTATGGGAAAGCAAAGCTATTCCATGCTCTCCAATATTGCCAGAGACAATTATTTTATCCCCATCTCTCAAGTTAGAATCTAGTAACCATCTACTATCAAATTCTCTATACCTTCTAACCTCTTCTATATTTCTGTCTAATAACGGGTTTCTCTTACCTATACCACTTGTGTTTATAACAAAATCCTCTATGCTGCCTTTTTCCATTACCTTGGTATCGCCGGTTAAAACAGCAACACCAGCTTGCTCAGCTGTTTCTGCTATGCTTTTAACAATTTCCTCTAGTTTTTGGATGGAAAACCCTTCCTCTATTATAAATGCTGTAGATATCGCAATAGGCTGTGCACCTATTACAGAGAGATCATTAACAGTTCCTGATACAGATAGAGAACCAATGTTGCCACCAGGAAAAAATAGAGGTTTGACAACATAGCTATCCGTGGTAAAAACAATATCCTCAACTACACCGGCATCATCTAGAGCAGAGAGTGGAACATCATAAGAAGATCCTTTGCATTCTAAATATTTCAAAACACTGTTTTTTATCAGTTTATCCATAAGTTCGCCACCTGCACCATGAGCCATAGCAATAGCGTCTTTCATAAAATTTGAGAACCCCATTTGTTAGAGATACCATAAATTTTATTTATACTCTTCCATTGGTTAAACTGCAATGAAAACAGTGGTTATGTGTATAGGAAACACCTTAAACGGTGGAGATGATGCAATAGGCCCCTATCTTGCAAAACTACTCATAAAAGAAAAAATACCTAATTACATAGTCCTAGATTGCGGCACAGCTCCAGAAAACTTTACCTCTATAGTACAAAAAGAAAAACCTGATAGAGTTATTATAATAGATGCAATGGAGATGAACTTGGAAAAAGGTAGCTTAAGAGTGATACCAGCAGATAAAATAGGAACTGCGCACATAAGTACGCATGGCATACCACTATCTATTCTAGCTTCGTACTTGAAAAATTATACTAAAGAAATTTTATTCATTGGAATCCAACCAGAAAAAATACATGGAGAAAAAATAAGCAGATCAGTTAAAGAAACCGCAAAAAAATTGGTAAACATATTGAAAGAAGAGAAGCTAGGAGAAATAGAGGTGTATTAGATGAAAATAATTACTTTACTAACAGATTTTAGTAGAGATAGTAGTTATGTAGCTCAAATGAAAGCAGTTATACTAAGGATAATAGAAAATGTTAACATAGTAGACATCTCACATAGTGTTACTCCACAAGCAGTTGAAGAAGGCGCCTTTATACTAGCAACCTCTTTACTATACTTCCCAAAGGGGAGCATACATGTTGGCGTAGTTGACCCTGGAGTGGGTACTAATAGAAGAGGGATAATAGTAAAAACAAAGCATCATATCCTAGTAGGACCTGATAATGGTTTACTAATACCCGCTGCTAGAAGACTTGGTAACTTTGAAGTATATGAAATAAGCAACAAGAGATACATGTTGAAAAAAATCTCTCATACATTCCATGGCAGGGATGTTTTTGCACCAGTTGCAGCCTATATAGCAAAGGGTGTTCCGATAGAAAAAATAGGAGAAAAAATTGAAAACTTTGTTGATTTAAACCTTTTCAGTGAAGTTATTTTTTCCAGTAGTAGACTATCAGGAAGAGTTGTCTACATTGACAACTTTGGTAACATTATAACAAATATTGAGGCGAGTAAATTATTAAATAAGAAGAAATTTGATGAAGAGGTGAAGATTACCTTAGGAAAGAGAAAACATAAGTTAAGACTTGTCAAATCTTATGGTTTTGCAAAAAAGGGAGAGCCATTGATCACTATAGGAAGCAATGGGTTTATTGAGATTAGCATCAACCAGGGAAATGCAGCAAAAAAGATGGGTGTTAAAAAAGGTGAAAAATGCACAATTCATTTAAATTGAAAAGCAATCAACTTTTTAAAAACATAGGAGAGACCTGGGAGAGTATGAAATACAAGTACTTCATAATTGTAATAGCATGTGCAACAGTATTAGTAGCAATTTTTGCATTATATAGCTTCTATAATAGACAATCAACTGAACAGTCAAAAAATATTATCTGGAGTAAAACATTTGGCGGACCTGGAGATGAGGAGGGATGGTTTGTTAAGGAGACTGGAGATAAACTACTAGCTCTGGGTTATACTTGCTCTTTTACCACATATGAGAACAATAGTGATATATGGCTTATATGTTTAGATTCTAATGGAGTAGAGCTGTGGAATAAAACATATGGTAGTTTTGCAGATGACTATGGTAAATGCATTGTAAAGACAGAGGATGGCGGGTACATAATAGCAGGAAACACCTATTCTTATGGGAAAGAAAACAGTGATGTTTACATAATTAAAATAGATGAAAATGGTACAGAGAAATGGGAAAAAGCAATAGGTGGAATAGATTATGATGCAGCAACCTTTGTATTAGAAAATCATAATCAAACCCTGGTTTTAGGAAACACCTATTCTTATGGGAAAGAAAACAATGGTGATATATGGCTTATATGTTTAGATTCTAATGGGACAGAGCTCTGGAGCAAAACATATGGTGGCGCCAAGTATGATGATGCTAGATGTATAAGAGAAACACCTGATGGCGGGTACATCATAGCAGGAGAAACAGAATCATATGGGAAAGGTCTGCTTGACATCTGGGTTTTAAAAACTGATTCTAATGGGACAGAGCTGTGGAATAAAACATATGGTGGACTGAGAGATGATATCTGTAACGATATTATTAAGACATCGGATGGAAAATATTTAATATCAGGGCATACACAATCGTTTTCAAATAGTTGGGATGCATGGGTTATCTACATAGACCCTAATGGGACAGAGCTGTGGAATAAAACATATGGTGGAAAAAAAGATGATGGAGCAAGCTCTATCATAGAAATCAATTCTACACAATATATTCTCACTGGGTACACAAAAGCATATGGAAGAGGACAAGGTGATCTTTGGATTATAAAAATTAGTTCTAATGGGACAGAGCTGTGGAATAAAACATATGGTGGAAAAAAAGATGACAGTGGAATATGGCTGGAAAAAACAAAAGATGGATGCTATGTGGCAATTGGTTACACCAGCTCATATGGAAAAGGACAAAGTGATATTTGGATACTAAAAATAAGAGGTTAAAATTTTCTCCTTATACCATCATCTATGGTTGTATACATATTACCCCCAAGATAGTAAACAGGTTTTATATCCTCTATTTTCAAAATATGTTCTTTAAAGCATTCTCTGTTGATAACAGTAGAGACTACCTCACCAACAACAAAAAAATGATCTCCTAGCTCAATAGTGTCTTTTAACTTGCATTCCAGATGGGCATAGCATTCTTTTAACAAAGGTGTTTTTATCCTCTTTGCTGGAATCAATGTCAACCTGGTTTCCTTTACCTTGTCAACTGATCTCCCAGAATGTGTTCCACAATAATGTACTATCTCCAGGATTTCAAATGGTGCAAAATTTACCGCAAACTCTTTTGATCTCCTTATTAGTTCAAAAGAATATCTTTTCGAAGATAAAGAAATCCCATAAAGAGGTGGATCTAATGATATAGGTGTATGCCATGCCACAGTAACAATATTTGTTTTTTCCTTATCCTTACAAGTTACTAAAACAGCTTGCATGGGAAAAGCATATTGATAGAATTTTTTAAGAGAACCGTCTGTTTTCATCTTAATAATCACCTCCATTTTAGTATAGCATCTAGTAAACCATGTGCATAGTTGATACAACCAAAGGAGGTTAAATAATCTTTTTTCTCTAAATAGTATTTTGCATCATTATAATAACGGATTGCTAAGTCTATTACATGTTCTAGGTTCAAATCAGGGTTGTGTTTTATTTTTTTTACTTTTTTGATGTTTTTTTCGAAAAGCGTTATATCTTTTGTTATTCTTCTTTCAACAGAAGTGTTTCTATTCATCATTGGATTTAAAAAATAAAAGAAAAAGAGAAAAAGGTTTTGATTTAAACCAGTTTTTTTTCAGATGCCTAGTATTCTTTGTAATATTTGATATATTATTATTGTTTGGTAGAATTTCTCTAGGAGCAATGCCTTGTTTAGTGGCATGCTTACCGGTAGTTCCTCCCAGTCGCTTTCTGCACCATGTGAGTCCTTCGCCTTTACCCTTACCACATAGTTTCCTTTTTCTGTCCATGTGTGTTTTGTACTAGCTGTTTCTCCGTTGTTGTATGGTCCTAGCCATCCTGTGTTTGTTCCGTCTCCCCAGTCGAAGTAGTAGTAGATTTGATCCCCATCAGGATCAGTTGATGTAGCAGTGTAGGTGTATTCTACTTTTATTCTCCCTGAGTTGGGCCCGGTTACTGTAGGTGTTGAAGGTGCCTGGTTTTCTATTGTAACGGTTGTATCATCTGTAGCTGTTTTTCCTTTGTTGTCTGTGACTTTTAAACTGATTACAAATGTCCCTGTCTCATCCCAGGAATGTGTTATGGTTGCTCCTGTGGCATCATCATAGTTTCCATCATTGTTCAAGTCCCATGCAAACGTGTAAGGTGGTGTTCCTCCACTTGCAGAACCAACTATGTTAATGTTTTCACCAATTTTTCCAAAGTAGGGTCCACCGGCATCAGCGACTAGTGGGCAAGAGGCTACTACTGTCGCTGTGTCTTCACCGTGTAGTATTGCTCCGCTGCATTCGTTTGCTGTAACATTTGCTAGGTTTATACATGGTCCACAACCACTGGTTTCAGTAACTATTGCATCGAATTCTATAGATGTGCTTTCTCCATCTGATAGCTCATCTGTTAGGTTCCACCATATTGTTTTTCCATCACTTGATATACCTGTTTCTTCTGGGTTGGCATTGTCCGCGTATTCTAGGCAGTCTGGCAGCTCATCTCTAACCTTTATATTGTATAACGTGTAACCACCATAGTATGTTATTGTGATTCTAAATCTAACAGTGTCTCCAACACTTGCATTTATCTCATCTGCCCATTGTTGTAAGTTCTCATTCCAAACTTGTTTCTTTACAATCATTCCCTCTCTTGTAACAACCTTTGCTGTATCCTCACAGTACCATGTTTTGCCGCTACATTCATTAGCTGTTATGTTTACCAGGTTGGTACACTCTCCATGGCCTACTACTTTTGCATAGAATGTGATGTTTAAAATATCTCCATCATGTAGCTCATTTGTCAGGTTCCACCATACAATTTTTTTATCATCTGACACAGCTGTTTCCTCTATACTTGCATTATCTGCATACTCTAGGTTACTAGGTAGGAAATCCTTGATTTTTATATTGTATAATTTGTAAGCTCCATGGTATTTTATACTAACTTTGAATTTTACAAGATCTCCCCTATTTGCTGTGATCTCTTCAACCCATTTTTTCTCTGTAGGATTCCATACCTTTTTCTCACAGCACATACCAGGAACTACTACCTTTGCTGTGTCCTCATCATTTACCATATTTGAGCCATATGTTTGTGCATTAACTTCAACCCTGTTTATGTCAACACTGCAAGGACTGCCGATTACATGTGCATCAAATTCTATATATATCTTATGAGAGGGTTCCAAGTTCTCTGGGAAATTCCATATCAGGTTTGAACCTGCGATTATATCAGGTTCTTTCAGCTCACCGTTAACGGTGGCATCATCTGCATACTCAAGACTACTTGGTAGAGAATCAGTTACTGTTATATTGTGAATGACACAATCACCAGAGTTATGTACTGTGATATTGAATCTTACAATACTATCATATTCTGCATAGGCTGTTTCCACCCAGGCATGACCATCCCACACTGTTTTCTCTACATCTACATCAAATGCAGTAAGAGGTAGACTTTTTACCACTCTTTTACTATTTTTCACATTTTTTACCACCACTATGCTTGCTCCCACGGTAGATGTCACTAGAAGAAACACCAGCATCATACTAACAACTATTGTTTTGTTTTTCATTTTCCAAAATTCGCCTCCCTAAACTCTTTTAAACTAAATAGGATAGTTGATATATTAATTTTGCTATCAAAAATATTAATATTAAAACATAATTAGAAATAAAAAAGAAACAGAAGAAAAAGAGATTATTTTTTAGTGGAGATCACAGTGATTTTCTTGCAGCTGATTTTTTTACTCACAATTTTAGCAGTGGAAACAACATGTGATGAACCATTGCTGCTGGTTTGGGTTTGTGCAATTGGTTCTTTTGTCTCACTCTTTCCTAGGCCACCAAATGGGTTGAATACTCTCACATTGAAAACCCGATCTGTTTTGTTATTTCCTGCGTTATCTTCTGCTGTAACTCTTATTGTATGTTTCCCAGTTTTTCCACTCCATGTCCACTTGTACGGCGGGCTTGTCAATTTTTCTTTAGGCACATCATCGATAAATATTTTCACATCTTTTACCCCACTTGTCGCCTCTTCTACTTCAACTTCGATGGTTATTTTTCCAATTATCCTTGTAACACCTAAGGGGGATGACATGATTTCATGGTTAAATATGTAGATATACCCCTGTTGTGGTTTGGTAACTTCAACAATAGGATCTTCTCTATCTATTCCGAAGGTTGCTTGTGCTGTTGTTGGTGCTTCTTGGGTGTTGCCGGCGTTGTCTGTTGCTATTGTGTAGACTTGGTAGTGTCCATCTCCATCTGCTTTGGATGCGTTGAATTGCCAT
>Ga0164318_10008075_pt1 | contig 10222 bp, 6 predicted proteins | sample GuaBasSedimGuay9_FD_113734 | JGI IMG/M metagenome (GOLD analysis project Ga0164318, IMG submission 113734) | Subseafloor sediment microbial communities from Guaymas Basin, Gulf of California, Mexico - Guay9, Core 4571-4, 0-3 cm | ecosystem: Environmental > Aquatic > Marine > Hydrothermal vents >...
ATGGTGGTCCTAGTGATATTACTGAATATGTAATGACTGACCAAGAAAAAATAGATTTAGATAAAGCTTCACTTAATTTTGGTGGTTCAGTTTATGAAGCTACAGATATAACTTTACCTGATACAGGTGATAATGGTTCTACAATTGTTTGGGCTATTACTAGTGATGATGGTAGCAACGCTACATTAACTGATGGAGTATTATCTTTAAATGCTGTAACTGAAGAAGCAACTGTAGAAGTAACTGCAACATTAACATTAGGTAGTTTGACTGAAACTCAAGTATTTACTTATACATTGAAAAATTTAGTTATGGTTGATATAGGTGACTTCCCAACTCAAACATTAGGAACAGTTGTTTCAATTCACGGTAATGTTTATGCAGTTATAGGAAATGGATTCTTTGTTGAAGATGAAACCGGTAAATTATTTGTCTTCTCATATGATGCAACTTATAATGTTGGTGATGAAGTTGAATTAACTGGTGAAGTTGCACAATATAAAGGCTCATTCCAAATGAGTAATTTATCTGATTTACCTGATGCTATTTCAACAGGTAATGACGTAACTCAAACACCTATTAACTATGTAGATGGAACAACAGTTCTTGAAGCTGGTCAAATGTACAGAGTTGTTGGTACAGTTGCTATTGAAGGAACATATAACAATGTTTTCATTTATATAAATGATACAGACAAATTTGAAATATATTACAAATCACCTTCTGATTCAATTGATGTATTAAAAGCATTAGAAGGCAAATTAATTGTTGTAGATATGATTTATTATAACGATGATACAGTATTTGTATTTACCGGAATTAGCGATGATGCTCAAGAAGTTGTTACAGATTTATCTACACTTAGTGCTCAAACTGAAGGAGTATGGACTATTCCTAATGATACTATGATATTTGCCCAAGGTGTTGTAACTGGATTCGGATACAATGTAATTTATATTCAAGATGATAATGGTAATGGATTTGCTATGTATAAAGCTGAAGGCTATAATAATGATGGTACAGTTAATGTTGGCGATAAAGTAATCTATTATGGCGAATTAGATGATTATCCTGGAACAAGACAATTTTCATACGGAGCAGATTTAGTTGCTGTATTATCTACTGGAAACACAGTTATAAGTACAACTATGACACTTGATGAATTAATTGGATTGACATTACAAGATGGTGGCAAAGTAATTACAGTTACAGGATTAAAAATTATAAGTTTTGATGATGGTGGCAAAATGATTTTTGAAGCTAATGGTACTGGTGAAGAAAGTATGCTACTTGAAATGTATAGAAATAATTCAATAAACTGGTTAGAAGATGTATATAATGTTAACGATATTTTAGGTGAAACAACATTTGTATTTGTTAAATTCAGTGGAGATAATTTAAGAATTGAATTAATGCAACATGAAATCACAGATCAACAAGCAGTCGATGCTGCTGCTGCTAATGTACCTGCAACTCTTGAATTAACTGAAGATTTTCAAATTCCAGAGTCTGAACTTGGAACTACAATTACAATTACAAGTATTAGTTCTGAATTAACTCCTTACATTGATGATACTACTACAGCTGGTTGGTTATTAGTTACTCAACCTGATAGTGATGTAACAGGTACAATTACAGTTGAAATTAGCAAAGGTACAGCTACTCCTGTTTCTGTTAATATAGCAGTTACAGTTAAAGCTCCTGCAGCTGCAACTGAGATGGATTTGATTATTTCAGAAGTATTAGATTGGGATGGAGGAACAAATAAAGTTCTTGAATTATATAATCCAACTAGCGAGGCAATTACATTAGATGGAGTTTATACAATAAAAATAAACGTTAATGATCATGATTACTGGGGAAGTGCAATAGAGCTAACTGGCACTATACAACCTGGAGAAACATTTGTTATTGCAAACGCTAGTGAACAAGCTTTATTAGATTTAGCAGATCAAACAAGTGGAAGTTTATCATTTAATGGTGATGATGCAATTGGGTTATTTAAAAATGACACATTATTAGATATGTTTGGTGTATTTGGTGAAGATCCTGGTACTGGTTGGGCTGTTGGTGATGGAACAACAGCTAATAGTTCAATTAGTAGAATTTCATCTGTTACATCTCCAACAGCTACTTGGGATGTAAACGAATGGGTTTATGCAGATGATGCAGATAATACTATAGGAACTCACACAGTAGATTAATTTTTTACTAAACAATTTGATAAAATTTACAAAAGGTTCAACCAAGTGTTGAGCCTTTTTTCTATTAGAATAGATTTATATAAAATTTTGAAGTTTTATTATGTATAAATAATAATGAATATGTTATAATATAAGGCTATTAGAAAGGTGATACAAATGAATGAAATTAAAAATAAAGTATTTTCATATATAAATGAATATGAATCAATTATAATCGCAAGGCATAAAAATCCTGATTTAGATGCATATGGATCACAATTTGGATTATATTATGCTTTAAAGGATTATTTTAAAAATAAAAAAATATATGTTATCGGAGACACTAATTCATTAAATCAATTTGGAGAATTCGATGAAGTAAATATTGATATAGCCAAAAAGTCTTTATTATTAATACTAGATACTGTTTCAAAACAAATGCTTGATGAAAATGTTTATAAATATTACGATAAATTAATTTTTATTGATCATCATCAAAATAATCCTGATATTAAAAATGATCTTGCTTATCAAATAAAAAACGCTTCATCAGCTGCGGAAATAATTGCGGATTTATTAATGTATTGGAATATTCCTATTAATTATGATTCTGCTAGAGCATTATATTTAGGAATTATTGGTGATACAGGAAGATTTAAATATAGCAATACTACAGAAAAAACACTATTGATTGCTTCTAAATTATTAAGTAAGGGATTAAATATTCAAGAAATACATAATTCTATTTATTTAGAATCTAGAAGAAATAAAGAAATAAAAAATATATTTTTTCAAAGAATTAAATACAGTAAAAATAACGTTGCTTATAGTAAGAATGATATAGATTTTATTCTTGAAAATAATTTGACGACTAATTATGTAAGTCGAGGATTAGTTAATCAAATGTCTGGGATGAGAGAAGTGCCAATTTGGGTTAATTTTACAGAAGATACTGAAAATCACAAAATATATTGTGAAATAAGATCTAGAGATATAGCGGTAATTAATGTAGCTATAAAATTTGGTGGTGGAGGACATCTACATGCATGTGGATGTACTTTAAATAATTGGAATGAAGTAGATCTAGTAATTAGTGATTTAGATAATTTGTTAGAGGAGAAGAAATAATGAAACATATTTTACAAAAAATAAAAGAATATAATAGAATAATAATACATATGCATATAAGACCAGATGGAGATTGTTATGGATCTGGTTTTGGATTAAAAGAAATTATTAAAGAAACTTATCCTAATAAAGAAGTATATGTTGTTGGAGAAACAGCTAGTTATGTTAAGTTTATTGGAAATGTTGATGAAATTCCTGATGAATATTTTAAAGGGGCTTTATCTATTGTAGTTGATACAGCAAGCGGAGAAAGAGTATCGGACCAAAGATTTAAATTAGCTGATTATGTTATTAAAATTGATCATCATATTCCAGTTGAAGATTTTGGAAATTATCAATATGTAGATACAACAAGACCAGCAGCTTCACAAATCATATTAGAATTTTACTTAAAATTTAAAGACGAATTGAAATTTAATATGAACGCAGCCAAAGCGTTATATACAGGAATTGTTACAGATACCGGAAGATTTAAATACCGTTCTGTATCAGCTGATACTTTTAGAGCTGTAGCTTTTTTACTAGAATATGGACTTGATTTCACAGAAATTCTAGGAAAACTTGATATTAAATCAGAAAGATTAATGAAACTACAAGGTTATGTATTGCAAAACTTTGAAAAAACACCTGATGGAGTGGCATATATTAAAATGAAACCAGAAATCATAAAGAAATTTGGAACTACTTTAGAAGAAGCAACTTCATTAGTAAATGAACTTTCGACATTAGAAGATTGTCCAGTGTGGATGTTGTTTGCAGAATATGAAAACAATGTTGTAAGAGGAAGATTGCGCAGTCGTAAACCGGCTATTGATAAGCTAGCTAATAAATATAATGGTGGAGGCCACAAACTTGCCTGTGGTGCTAATTTGGGCGATTGGGAAACAGTAGATAGACTATTAGAAGATGCTAATGAACTTGTTAGAGAATATAAAAGAAGCATGAAATAGTTTTCGTGCTTGTTTTTTTTAAATGATTTGATATAATAATAGCGGTTTTGTAAGTCATTTTTATCAAGGAGAATGGTATGCCGTATTTATTTTTAGAAATTGATTGGAAAGAAACTATATTTTTAATTCTTGGAGGATTAGGAATTTTCTTATACGGTATCAATATGATGAGTGAAGCTTTGAAGAAAATTGCCGGAGCTAAACTTAAATTAATTTTAGAAAAAACAACAAACACTCCATTAAAAGGAATATTTGTTGGGATTTTTATTACAGCTATTATTCAATCATCATCTGCAACTAGCGCTTTAGTAGTTGGGCTTGTTAGAGCAGGGCTAATGACTCTTACTCAAGCTGTGGGAGTTATATTTGGAGCGAATATAGGAACTACATTCACTTCAGTTTTAATTTCGTTAGATATTGGGTCTTATGCAATGCCTATTATGTTTACAGGATCATTTTTAATTTTCTTTATTCAAAATAAGAAAGTTAAAAATTATGGACGAGCATTACTTGGATTTGGTATGTTATTTTTTGGATTGGAAACTATGGGAGGCGCTTTAAAACAACTTAGTACTTTACCTGGATATCATGATTTATTACAAAGTGTTGCTAAATATCCTATATTAGGAGTGCTAACAGGAGCGGCTACTACATCTATTATTCAGTCTTCATCAGCTACAATTGGTATTTTACAACAACTATATGCAAATGGAGGAGTACCTTTAATTGGAGCTATTGCAATTGTTTTAGGTGATAACATTGGTACTACTGTTACATCTGTAATGGCTTCTATTGGTGGATCATCTCAAGCTAGAAGAACAGCTTTAATTCATGTTATGTTTAATACTATTGGTACTGTTGTTTTCTTTATTTTGATTAAACCATATACAAATCTAATAACGTGGTTGGCTCAAATTATAGGCATTCATGCATACGAAACTAATAAATTTACAATTTCATTATCTCATATAGGGTTTAATTTAATTAATGTGTTCATACTATATTTCTTTATTAAACAATTGGTTTGGTTAGTTACTAAAATTATTCCTAGTAAAGAAGAAATATTATCTGATGAAATCATATTAAATGAAACTTTGGTTAAAGAATCACCTGATTTAGCATTAGAAAATGTTAAAAACGCTATTTTGAATATGGGTAATGTATCTAAAGGAATGTTAGAATTTGTATATAATTATGCGTTTGAAAAAGATAATAAAGATTTTGAAATGGCTATGGCATGTGAAGAATTACTTGATTCTATGGATGATAAGATTCACAATTATCTTGTAAAAATCGGAGCTCAAGACTTAATTGATAGACAAATTCAACTTGTAGCTAAGGACATTGACACAATTACTGATCTTGAAAGAATTGGGGACCATTTAAATAATTTAGCTGAGTTCTTTGAAATGAGACATGAGAAAAAAATGATTTTACATGATGAAGCTAAGAAAGAATTAGAAAAATTATTTGACATAGTTCGTCAAACATTAGATCAATCTATAACATCTTATATTACAATGGACAAAAAACTAGCTTTAGAAGTTAATGAAAGAGAAGACAAACTTGATAGGCTAGTTAAGAGATATAGAAAAAACCATATCAATCGCATTAACGATAAAGAAAATACAGAAACTGAAGCAGGATTCTATGTAGATATTTTATCTAATTTAGAGCGTATTGGAGATCATTGTAATAATATGGTTATTAATGTTTTAACAGATGATTTCACACATGATGATCAATACTATTAATAATTAAAATAGTTTTAGAAAAAGATACTTGTATTATTTATAACTTTAATATATAATATGTAAAGCAAAAAAGAGACATTTATAGATTTTCAAAAAAGATATGAATTTATAGAATGGATGGTAATAATGACAAAAAGAAAAAATATGTCTATTATGGAACTTGCTTATCAAATTCTTGACGAAGAAGGAAAAGCATTATCTTTTATCGAACTTTATGATAAAATCTGTGCAGAAAAAGAAATAAGCGAAGAAGAAAAATTAGAAAATATTTCACAGATATATACAGATTTCATCACTTCCGGTAAATTTATATATGTTGGAGATGATGAATGGGATATAAAAGGCAGACAAATAATAGAATTATGGGATAAAGATGGGGCTTACTATGATGAATATCCTGATTATGAAGAAGAATTAAGTCTTTATGATGGAGGAAAAGAGGTTGATGAATATTCTATTCCTAATTTTGATGAAGAGGAAGATGAAGAAGAAAGCCAATATGAAGATGACTTTGATGAAGAAGATATCATAGACGATGATTCTAAATATGATGATTTTGATGATAAAGAAGAAGATTATATAGAAGATGAAAAAGACTTACTCTTTGAAGAAGAATTAGAAGAAGAAGTAGAAGATTTTGATGAAGACGAGGAAGAAGAAGAATTTAACGACGAAGAGTATAACGAATATATGGACGATTACGAAGAAATGTATGAAGATTGATAGTTTTAATGATTGAAATTAGCTTGATTATTTGATATAATCTTAAAGAGCCACAAAAAAAGGGTTCTCCAAAAGGAGAGCCCTTTTTAATTTGTTTAAGGGGGATATAATGAAAAACACAAAATATATTTTTGTGACTGGAGGAGTTGTATCTAGTCTTGGGAAAGGGATAGCTGCAGCGTCTCTAGGAAGATTGCTTAAAAATAAAGGATATAAAGTATTTATGGTTAAATTTGATCCATATATAAATGTTGACCCAGGAACAATGTCTCCATATCAACATGGAGAAGTTTTTGTGACCAACGATGGTGGAGAAACTGATTTAGATTTAGGACATTATGAAAGATTTATTGATGAAAATCTTTCAAAAGATTCTTCAATTACAACTGGTAAAATATATCAATCCGTAATAAATAAAGAAAGAAAAGGTGAATATTTAGGAGCTACAGTGCAGGTCATTCCTCATATAACTGATGAAATTAAATCACGATTACTACAATTAGGCGAGAAAACGGAATGTGATGTATTGATTACAGAAATAGGTGGGACTGTTGGAGATATAGAATCTCTTCCTTTTCTAGAGGCTATTAGACAAATGAGAAGGGATTTAGGAGCACAAAATACTATGTATATTCATAATACCTTAGTTCCTTATCTTGAAACTACAGGAGAATTAAAAACAAAACCTACTCAACATAGTGTAAAAGAATTAAGATCACTAGGAATTATTCCAGATGTGATTATACTTAGAACACATAAATCAATCAGCGATGTAATTCGTGAAAAAATAGCTTTGTTCTGTGATGTTGGAAAAGAAGCTGTGATAGAATGTATAGATGTAGATATTTTATATGAAGTTATGATTAATCTTAAAAAAGAACATCTTGATGATTTAGTTTGTAATCATCTTAATTTACCTAATCCAGAAAGTAATATTAAAGTTTTTTTAGATTTAATTAACAAAATAAAGAATTTAAGGTCGTCAATTAATATCTCTATTGTTGGGAAATATATTAATTTACATGATGCATATCTTTCAGTAAGCGAGGCGTTAAACCATGCTGGATATAAAAATAATGTTAAAATAAATATAAATTGGATAGATTCTAGCGATATAAAAAATGATAATGTTGATATTTTATTAAAAAGCAGCAATGGAATAATTGTTCCTGGAGGATTTGGAAATAGAGGAATTGAAGGTAAAATTACTGCTATAACATATGCAAGAACAAATAAAATACCATTTTTAGGATTATGTTTAGGTATGCAATTATCAGTAATAGAATTTGCAAGAAATGTTTGCAAACTTAAAAATGCTAATTCTACAGAATTTGATTCTAATACACTATATAATGTTATTGATTTTATGCCAAATCAATACGAAGGAATTAATATGGGAGGTACATTAAGGTTAGGATTATACACCTGCGATTTAGTTGAAGGAACAAACGCTCAGAAAATTTATAATAAAAAAAGTATTAAGGAAAGACACAGACATCGTTATGAATTTAATAATGAGTATAAAGATATATTAGAAAAAAACGGTATGATTATTTCAGGTATAAACACCGAAAGAAATCTATGTGAAATAATAGAACTTAAAAATCATCCATTTTTTATCGGAACTCAGTTTCATCCAGAATTTTTATCAAGACCTGATAAACCTCATCCATTATTTTCTAAATTTATTGAAGTTGCTAAGAAAATAAAATAATATGATAAAAAGGTTTCTTAAAAGATAAAAGAAACTTTTTTATTTTGATATTAATATATCAAAAATAAAAGTAAAAACTTAGATAAATACCAATAATGTAGTATAATAAAGCTTAAGGTAAGGTGATATAAAGTGGACTTAAATAATAAATTTAGAAAGATGATTAAAAAAATACAAGCGTATGAATATGTATTTAATTTATTAGGATGGGATTCAAGTACAGAAGCTCCGAGAGAATCTCATGCAAGAAGAGCGGAGATTATGGGAGTTTTATCTAAAGAATTATTTAAATTACAAACAGAAAAAGAATATCAAGATGTAGTTAATGAATTATATAGTAAATTAGATACACTAGATAATTTAATGCAAAGAGAAATAAAAAAAGCAAAAAAAGAATTGGATAAAATTATTAATGTTCCTGAAGAAGAATATGTCGAATATACAAAATTAATTCAAATGTCTCAATTAGTTTGGGAAGATGCTAAAAAAAATAATGATTATGATTCTTTTAAAGATAATTTAAAACAGATTATCGATTTTAATAAAAAATTTGCTTTATATTATAACCCTAATAATGATCCATATGATACACTTTTAGATAGCTTTGAAGAGGGTATGACCACTAAAGAATACGATGCATTTTTTAAACAATTAAAGGAAGAATTAGTACCTTTTGTAAAAAAAGTGTTAAAATATTCTATGAATGAATATGATTATTATATCATTGATTATTATGATCCTAAAAAACAAGAAGAATTTTGTGAGTATTTAGTGGATGTAATGAAATTTAATCGCGATAGAGGTTTAATGAAAAAGTCAGTACATCCATTTACTTGGAATACATCTCCTCAAGACGTTAGATTTACTACTAGATATTTAGAAAGATATGTTTTTTCTAGTATTTTTGCGACAATTCATGAATTAGGCCATGCAACCTATGAACAACAGATATCTACTGATTTTGATGATACTTTATTACATGGTGGAACTTCAATGGGAATTCATGAATCTCAATCAAGATTTTATGAAAACATCATTGGTAGAAGTTTGGAGTTTTGGGAGGCAAATCTAGATAAATTTAAAGAAATATTTCCAGAACAAAGTAAATGGATTACACCAAAAGATATGTATAGAGCAGTTAATAAAGTAGAAGCCTCATTAATACGTATAGAAGCTGATGAATTAACATATTCCTTACATATAATGTTGCGTTATGAAATTGAAAGAAAATTAATGTCAGGGGAAATTACAGTTGATGATTTACCTACAATATGGAATGATTTAATGGAAGAATATCTTGGGATAAGACCTAAAAACAATAGTGAAGGAGTATTACAAGATGTTCATTGGAGCGGTGGAATGTTTGGATATTTTCCAACATATGCTTTAGGATCAGCTTATGCTGCACAATTTTATTATGCGATGAAAAAGGATTTAGACATACCTAAAATTGTTCGCAATAATGAATTAGATAAAATTAATAAATGGTTAAAAGAAAAAATACATCAATTTGGTTCTAGTAAGAGTCCTAAGGAGCTTTTGTTAGAAGTAACGAAGGAAGAATTTAACCCTAAATATTATATTCAATATCTAAAAGAAAAATATACAGAATTATATTTATAATATGTGAAGATATCTTTTTATTAAAATTATAGAAAATGTGTTATTATTTTAATATAAATATACAAGGAGGAAAAAATGTTATTAGAGAAAAAACTAATTGAAGATTTACTTGATGCTGGATTATCTCGTGGAGCTGATTTCGCAGAA
>Ga0164318_10008077_pt1 | contig 10222 bp, 8 predicted proteins | sample GuaBasSedimGuay9_FD_113734 | JGI IMG/M metagenome (GOLD analysis project Ga0164318, IMG submission 113734) | Subseafloor sediment microbial communities from Guaymas Basin, Gulf of California, Mexico - Guay9, Core 4571-4, 0-3 cm | ecosystem: Environmental > Aquatic > Marine > Hydrothermal vents >...
GTTAAACTCTTGAGTTGCCCGTTCCAATACAAAACTGTAGTTATTGAAAGATTCTTGAATTTTTCCCAAACACCATTGAGTATATCCGAGTAAAAGCCGAAATTTTAAGGTAAATTCTGGTGAATTCATATTTTTTAGTGTTTCTTTGAGTTGTAATTCAGCATCTTGTGGATTTCTATTGCTTAGGAGTTTAAGATGTTGATATTTCTTTTCTAATTCAGCCGATAAACTTGAAATTTCTTTGAACCTCCCAGTGTTGCGAAGTTTTTTTTTGTTTTATTTCTTTATTCTATAAGATTTTAGTATCTTGAATTTTACTTTCCTATATTGCAGGAATTAATTGAGTAATGTCGTAATTAAGAACAGTAGAAATCCAAGAGACAAAAGCTGGGGCAAAGAGGAATAGAATCACTAAAATAATTGCTAGTACAATGATATAAATTATAATTGCCCCTAAAGCACCCAGAAAAGTGGTGTTGTGTCGTCTTTCAATGATAAATAAAGTAACGATAAGGGAGATAAGCAATCCGATAAATGCCCATCCTGGTAGAAAGAGTTGAAAGATGTATGAAATTAATCCTCCTAAGAAAACCGCAATTAAACCAGTAATGAAAACTGAACCAAATGAAGTTTTTCCTCCCTTTACTGCTCGAATTCCAATACTGAATGAAATCACAGCAATTGCAATTGAAATAAAAATTAGTAGTACTATCCATCCAATAGTAATTAGAATTTCTGGTATTTGTAAGAACACATTTTAATTTAGCCTAATTTTCCATATAAGCATTTGCTATAAAGTAATTATGTACTTAGAAATTAACGATGCTGACATTTTGGACAAAAAATGGTGGTTCGTTGTCCAATTATTGTCTTTTCTAATTTAGTATTACATCGCGGACAAACACCTTCGATTTTTCTGGAGAAAAGAAAAAAATTTTCAGGGAACTTTCCATAATCTGCAGCCAGATCAACCGCAATTTTTAAGATTTTTCTCATTTTTTTCCACAATTTTTCGATTTGAGATGTGAACAATTGATTTCCGGAGGAGAGGGGAGATATTTGGGTTTGGAATAGTAGTTCATCCGCATATAAATTTCCAAGACCAGAGATTCTGTGTTGATCTAACAAAATTGCTTTAATCGCACGTGTGCTTGATTGAATCACTTCGATAAATTCATTTAATTCTATTTCCAAAGCATCTTTCCCTAATTTACGAATGTTGATGCAATCTTGTACAGATGGCCACCATTCAATCCGGGCAAATTTTCTCTGAGAAATTATCGAAAGTACACCATTAGAATCAAAATAGAATCGGATGCGATCATGTCGTGTAATTATAGGCGCCAAATTGGGAAGTTCTTCCCTTCTATTATAACGGATATCACCCGTCATTCCGAAATGTAAAAGCAGAACTCCCCGAGGGTACAGATGGACGAAAAGATATTTGCCGATGCGTGTAGTTTTAATAAATGTAGAACACTTTATTTTTTTCACAAAATCTTCCAAATTAGGACGGCGTAGAATGGTGGCATCTAGAATTTCTACTTCTTTTACCGTTTGATTTAGAGATGTCAGCGAAAAATAGCGGCGATATGTTTCAACTTCGGGTAATTCAGGCATGTATTGATCGTAACTCCATAGAAAAGGGCATTAATAATTTCTACACTATGTAGTGTTAACAATATTTATTAAGGGAAAAAAATGAATATAACATATTATCATCCGATATAGTTATACATGAACTAAAGTTACCACTTGTTATAATTATGTTGAAAAGAAGTAAAGATTCAACCAAATGAAGGAGATGATCAAATTTGAATGATAATCATACAACAAATGATATGCGTCTGAAAGAATTTAATGATGATGGATTACGTAAAATTGCTAAAGAAATCGTTCTTCAACGATTTTTTTTGGTTTTACATGCTTTAATTTATTGTTTTGTCAATCTCTTGCTTTTTGTGATAAATTACCTTACAGATCAGACCTATCCATGGTTTCTTTGGGCTTTGATTGGGTGGGGAATCGTTATATTGACCCATGTGTTTTATTATATTCTATATAAAAAAGGAATCGTTCATATTGCTACCTTAATCTTATTGTATCATGTTTGGGCTTATGTTATTCTTAACTTATTTATATTATTCATTGATTTCTTCACAGCAACACCACGTTGGAGTTTTATGGTATGGTTTTGGTATCCATTCGGTGCTTGGAGTGGTATTCTAATCATTCATATGATAATGTACTTTTATACCATTCCTTCTCAAGAAACATCGGATGAACTTAATTGGATTGAGAGAAAAGTGGAGAAAGAATTAAAAAAACTCCAGAAAGTTCAGCGAGATCATCATCCACCAGAAGACCGCCAAATTTAGTTTTAGGTGAATTTACAATATGTTTTGGATCGGAAAATCCGTCGAAGTTCAAATGGAAAATGGCTCTAAAGAAGGGAAAAAGAAAGAAAAGATCAATTTAAGCCCGCTAGAAGTGTTAATTTTGGCTCAATTGCGATCAAGGGAGTTAAGAAATGAAGGAGAACCAGTTGGGCAGTATGGGTATGAGATGATCCAAGAATTAAATGAGTTGTTTCAAGGATCATGGGAAGCGAAATCAGGAACGATATATCCTATACTTTCTAAGCTAGAAGGAAAAAAACAGATGATAAGCGGTGTCCGTAAACAATCACCATTAGGTCCTGTGAAAAAAGTATATAAGCTAAAAGAACGAGGTCGAAAGGCGATTGATGAAACTGTGTTATTAAATTTTGAAGGAGATTTAGGTTTTATTCTTCAATATTTGAATATATTGACTCCTTTTATCTTGAAATTCACTGATCAAGATAAAAAAGAAGATGTAATTTCTAAATTAGCATTAATTCCAGCTAGAGTGGCAAATATTGCACTACAAAAACCAAAAACTGAAATCGATATTAAGCTTCGAAGAAAAAAACTTGAAAAATTACAAGAATCGTTTCAGCTTAGTCTGAAAAATATTGAATTAGAGTTGGATCAGATAGAATAATGCTGTATAATGCTTCCAATTATTTTTTTAGCTAATTGTGGGGGAATTGAATCAACAGTGCCAAATTTTCCAGTAATTCCATCAATAATTCCTAGTGAATTTAATCGAGCAAGCAGTTGAGTTTCCTTCTTCCATGAATATTTCAGAGTTTCGCCAAATAATATCGATAATTCATAAGTTATAATTAAGCTGGCTAAATTTGAAGTAATTCCCAAAAGAAATTCATTAGAAGAACGAAATGCAGCAATCCCTCCTCCGCATTCACAACGACAAGATTTGCCAAATTTTATCACCTTTATTATTCGACTTCGAATTTTTCCAAGTCCTAACTCATTACCTCCATCCCCAATTCCCAACCAATATTTTGGTGGTTCTGAATCTATCATTGATTCAATATCAAAAATGTGCTGAGAAAGAGGATAACCCTTCATGTTATGGCAGATTCCCTTTATATTTTGTCCGGGATATTCAATTGATATCATTACTGGCGGGATTTTGTCTAATTGAGAAATTGAAGTGAATTTAATATAGTTTCTAGCAGAATTATTCCATGGTAATTGCTGGATTTTTTGCTTCAAAGGGGATTCTAAAATCAAATTTACTTGAATTCTTCTTGAAGCGAGAAAATCGCCCAATATAAAAGCACCCAGTGGACCATCTGTTTCAAAAGTACCTTGGATAGGGAATCCTGTGAGAATTCCGAGATTTGATTCTTTTTGAATTGATTTATAAAGCCGTTGGGCAATATCTTTGACAGGTTGAATTAGAATAGGAAGTATTTGGGTGATTTTATAAGCTCTTTTTGCTCCAATTGGTAATTCATCTATATACGGCGCCCCAATAAGCAAAAATTCAATCAAAGAGAACATTAGTTGGAAAAATCCATTAACTATTGTAAATTTTTCTTATTGTATGGAGAAATGTCCTTTTTGTAATTCTTTATTAGAAGTTTCCGAGTTTAATCTTCCTGGACTTTGCACCAATAAAACGTGTCCTTCATTTACATTTGTGCTGAGAAATCGTGTTCGTCATCGATTTAATCCAGATCTCGGAATTGGAGAAATAATTGAAGTTAAATATTATTCCAAACAACTAACTGGAATTACAACCAGACATTCATCTATAGTCGACTTTAACACTCATAAAAAAGGTGCCGATCAAGTTTATTTTAAATATATCGTTGATTTTGAAGCCAAATCTACACAAATAGTTTACCCGCGAGAAATTATTCACCATGTTTGGTTTATCGGAGATAGGGTTCGATTTAACTCTAAGTTTGACTTAGATAGAATAAATAAATCGAATAAAACAGATAAAAATAAAGATAGAAAGGCAAACATGTCAATAGGAATAATTCAAAACAGGCGCTTGCATGAGCCAGATAATATTTTGCGCTATCAAGTTCAACTATCTACAGGTAAGACAATATGGATTGAAGAATTTCGGATTCGGGAAAATGTATTAGATCCCATTTCAGAATTTCTTTATCATCGAGTTTCTGCAGATATTCCCTTCTTGATTCATATTTGGGCAGTTCAAATACTTGATCTTTACAGTAGTAATTATTTAAAGATAGTTACTAATTCTCGATTATCACTTCTTCCCCATCAAGTCTCAGTAGCGCATCATTTACTTCAGCAAAATGAATCTCGAATGATTTTAGCTGATGAAGTTGGTTTAGGAAAAACTATTGAAGCGGGAATTTACATTAAGGAAATGCTGGCACGGAAATTGGCACGCAGAATTTTAATTATAGCTCCAGCAAGCCTTTGTTCTCAGTGGGAATTTGAAATGGAGAATAAATTTAGCCTTAATTTCACTCGCTTGGATTCTGCTCGTTTGAAAAATACGCAAGTAAATTTTTCTTCAGGAAACTTCCAAGATATGAAATCAGGAGAAGAATATACATTATGCACAGTATCTCTTCAATTTGCACGTTTACCTCAATGTTCATTAAAATTATTACAAATAGAATGGGATATTGTGGTTTTTGATGAAGCTCACCACCTACGTCGATATTTAGTGAACGCTAAAACCGATCTTTATCGGACAACATTAGCCTATGATTTAGCAGAACAACTATCCTCAAAAACTCATAATTTACTCCTTTTAACTGCTACTCCCATTCAATTGCATGCTTTTGATTTATATTCATTAATCTGTTTGTTGGATCCTTATCGATTTCCTAATTTTGAAAGTTTTGAATCTGAACGTAAGAATTTAATTATGCTCAATTTAATTATTAAACAATTATTGAACTTTTCTAGAATTAGCGCCTTTGAACGTCGTTCTTTAACCTATAATATCTTGAATTTTCTACCAAATTATCAAATTGAAGATTTAGATTCAAAATTATCCCAAGAATCCTTTCGAGTGGAACTTATTAAGATTTTAGAGCGAAAACATTTTCTGAGCGATTATGTTATTCGGAACAGACGAAAGCGTGTATTTCCTAATCATAAAATCCGACGAATTCCAAAAATTATTGATGTAATCCTTACGCCTGAAGAACTCAGTATATACAATAAAATACACCTTTATCTCGCTAAGATATATTCTCGAAATTTTGAAGGAGGCACTGCAGGAACAGGTTTTATAATGATAATTTTACAAAAGCTATTAACAAGCTCAGTTCCTGCGATAACTAAAAGTTTACAGCGTCGAATTAGATATTTAGAAGAAAATGAAGAGATGTTAACAAAGTTTCAAACAGAGATTCAAATTCATCAAGAATTCCAAGATGATGAAGCAGAATTAGACTTAGACTTGGGGGTGGAAGAATTTGAGTTGGAAGATCGAATGATTTACTACAAACGAAAGCGGTTAATGAAGCCCAAAAAAGAAAATGAATTAAATATCAAAGATCACATTAAAATTTTGAAGGAATTTGTTCAAGATTTGAAATCTCTTAAGATAGATTCAAAAGCAGAAAGACTCCAAGAAATAATCCATGATATTTTAAGCAAGAACCCCAATGAGAAAATAATTATTTTTACACAATTTAAAGCCACTCTCTTTTATCTCTCTTCGATTTTCGAAAAAAAATCAATCATGGTAGCGCATTTTCATGGGGATCTTAATGAAAAACAAAAAAATCAAGAAGTTTATAAATTTAAAACAACGCATTCTATTCTCTTGTCTACTGAAATTGGAGGAGAAGGAAGAAATTTTCAATTTTGTCATATTATTATAAATTACGATCTCCCTTGGAATCCAATGAGATTAGAACAGCGCATTGGGAGATTAGATCGCATAGGACAGACCAAAGATATTTGGATATACAATTTTTATATAGCTGATACAGTAGAATCTTCTATTGTAAATGCGATTATTGATCGAATTCATCTTTTTGAAGAATCGATCGGTTCACTTGAACCTATTTTAGGCGGTTTAGAAAAGCAAATAACAGATTTGGTTTTACGTGAAGATGAAATTCCTTATAAATTCCGATTAGAAGAAGTAATTACCAAAACCGCTGATAAAATAGAGGAAGTATATGCAAAGTTAGACGATTTTGTTCTGGATCAAAAATCATTCCAAACCTCAAGTATGATGAAAAACCTTCAAAATGATAAAATATTGAATTCTGAAGATATATTCCAATTTTTAAAGAAAATTCAAGATTTTACTCATCAAGCTAACTACAATAATCAAAACATTATGCGTTCCTTATTAACTCAATTTTCCAATGGTTTGGTTTTAGAAAAAACCTTGTCAAAAAATAAGATAGAATTTTGGAAAATTATAATAAACGAACAATTTCGCTCCCATATTCGAGCATCGTCCCGTCATTATGAAGGAACTTTTTCAATGGAAATTGCCCAAAAGTACGAAGAAATTGATTTTTTTGCCCTTGGTCATGAATTAATTATGAAAACTGCCGAATTCTGTGCACGAGACGATTTTTCAGGGTTCACTTCATATCTTCAGATCGATTCTTCTCGACTAATAAAATGGATAAGGCAGTCAAAATTTTCTTTAACAACATCAGAAAAGCTTGAATTACAACGTATTCTGAAAGAAAATGAAATATTATATCTATTTTATATAGAGCTCAAAACTATCGGAATTCTAATTGAAAAAATAATCTATCCCATTATAATTAGTTCTTCGGGATTAATTTTTCATTCTTTAATCCCTATATTTTACCATCCTGCTAAATTTTCCCAAATATTCATTCCCCTTGAGAAAAATAACCAAATGTATCAATTCAAATCAATAATTAATGAGTCAAAAATTCGTGAGTTATATCAACAAGCGTTGAATGGATTAAAACAAGAAGCAACCCCTCGTATTGAATATCTTATTCAAGAGAATCGTAAACGATACAGCCGCGAGAAGAAAAAACTGCTTGCTACTGCCGAAATGAAAAAAAAATATATTATGTTCCATTTAGACAAATTGAAAACAACCTTAAGGGTTAAAAAAGTCAAACTTCCTACTGAACGGCAACTTCAAAATTTGAAAAATATTGTTGAAATGAAAAAACGGGCCCAAAAAGAAAGACAAATTGATAAACTACATCATGAAATTGAATATTTAGAGAATGAAATAAAGTATTGGCTAGAAAAGCTCGAAGAAATGGAATTTGATATACCAGCTAAACTCAAACGGCTGAAACAACACAAAATTCTTCAAATTAATGCTGATTTGGTAGGATTTGCAGTAATTAATTTATAAGAATACATAATATTACAAAATTAGATTTAATTGCTTGAATAGTTGATCGAGAGAAATTTCTTCATTTTTATACCGCCTTGCAAGAATAGGTAATAAAAATTTTGGTTTATGGGTTAGAAATTGAATATCACTAATTAGGAAAATTAAATTTTCTTGTGATATATCAATAATATTTGCAGCTTCAAGTTCTAATAAAAGATTTTTTTTATTTTTTAAAAGTTCCAGTCCTACTGAAAATTCAAGTCCGTTTTCATTATGTAAAGCAATCAAATTAATCAATTGAAGAATTTCTCGCTTCTCAAATATCGGAAATAATTTATGAAGTTCAGTTTCAAGAATGATACGATCTTTTACAAAAAATTGTTGGATTTTTTCTTGAATTACATGATTGTTTGGTCTTATTGCAGGAGGGATTCTTATTGCAAATAGATCAGCAACCAAGAAGATGGATTCTTCTTCTCCAGGAACATTGATTATCTTAATTAGACGGAGCCTTTGAAAAGGGGTCAATAATAGATCAATATTCAATTTTGTATACCCAAATTGAGTTCGTAATTTTTCCCGTAATCCTCGTTTACTTATGACACCTTGCCGTAAAATTTGAAGAATATGGATCCGTGTGTTATCTTCAAACAATCTAAAATAAAGCTGTTTTTCATCCATTTCTGAATAATTTTTAATAGCACGGTAGGTTTCTGATAAAATATGAGTAAAATGAGGGGCATTGTAATTTGTGATAAGTTCGTTTCCTATGGAATTCAAAATTTCTTGATAAATCTGGACATCTGAGTCTACTGTAAGTTCTAATATAATAAAGAATGTTTCATGCGTTTTTGAATCAATTTTCAACAACGAGCAATATTTTACTTGCTTTTCTTCATCTACTATTGCAACAAAATCAGAGTTGGGCGTGGTTTCATGTTTTGCCCAAATTTGCAATAAAGTTTCATTAGGAGGAAAAGAGGCTTCTGGTGGAAATTGAACCAGTGCATTAGGTCCCAATCTCATATCCCATCTAACTAAGATCAATTTTCGCACTAAAAGCACCATATTATTATTAATATGATTACTATTATTCTGACTTCCAAAAAGGATTTTCTTTATTATTGTTCTGAATTCCAAAAAGCAACCATTAGATCTAAAAAAATTTATTATACCAAAGAGTCAAATTAAAATAGATAAAAAGCATGAGATCGAAATCGATGGAAGAAATTCAGAATGAAATGATTCAACTTGGTGTTTATGCACTTGTAGTTCGCGGTGAAGGGCAAGATCTTCTCATGGGCAAGAATGTTCACAATTATATATCTATCCCTGGCTTAGAATCTCTTCTTCAACTATTTATTGTTGATCTCGATCGATTTTTTGATGATATTTACAAAGGTGATATACCTTCTTATTTAAAAAAGATTGAGAGTAAATTTCACTTAGATTTATCTTTTTTGGCTTCAAATTTAACCCAAAATATCGAAGAGATGAAAAAAACTGACAGCGAAGAAATTATGATTTATTACCTAGTTATTACAAAGACTTTGGAGCATATTCGCCAAATAATTTTTAATAAAATGGGTAATCAAGCAATAAAGGATTTTTATGAAGCAAAAACGGGCAAATCAATTACCAAGCAGGTTCAAAACCAAATTAATCGGTTAGATGATGAAAGTGATGAAGATCTATCTTTATTATATAATCTTATTTTCATCCAATTTCTAACGGAAATTTATCAGAAAGAAAATTTGTTGAAAAAGATTAATCAAGTAATTACTGAAAGATTGGAAAATTTCTTTCAAAAATTGAATAAAAAATAAGAAACGCAAATTAATTATTTTCGTAGAATCCTTCCTTTGGAATGTCTACCATACTGGCAGTTTGGTAATATATATGATAACAATCGCTGCAGTAAATAGAGCATCTTGTTACTAATTGATTATTTATAACCTTGTAGTTTCCTTCTAATTGATCATAGGCTTTTAAAATATTAACTCCCCCACAACCTGGGCATTTTGTAATTCTTTTATATTCTACAAATCTTTGAGATTGATCCATAGCTTTTATGGCAGCATCGGATAAATCATTTGTAATTCCAGTGAGTTTATTAATTTCATAATCTTTTCCCGTTTCTTCCAAAGATATCTCTTCTTCTGCTTGTATTTTTCCCAATTCACGAATAATTTGACCATCTTTGATAATTAATGTTCGATCTGCAATTTTTCGAACTGTTGGATTATGGGTCACAATAACAATTGACTTTTCTGGATTTTTCTTTATATAATTTTGAAAAATTTCTAAAATGTGTTCTGCTGAAACTGAATCAATATTTCCTGTAGGTTCATCAGCTAAAATTATTGTAGGATCATTTGCAAATGCCATAGCTATTGCCACTCTTTGCTTCTCTCCCCCCGATAGTGTAAATGGTCTATGATTCTTCCTATTTTCTAACCCAATTTCTTCAATCAATTTTCTAATTCTTTCTTTTTTGTATTTTTCACTCTTTTTGGCTATTGTCATTGGTAGTTCA
>Ga0164318_10008078_pt1 | contig 10220 bp, 9 predicted proteins | sample GuaBasSedimGuay9_FD_113734 | JGI IMG/M metagenome (GOLD analysis project Ga0164318, IMG submission 113734) | Subseafloor sediment microbial communities from Guaymas Basin, Gulf of California, Mexico - Guay9, Core 4571-4, 0-3 cm | ecosystem: Environmental > Aquatic > Marine > Hydrothermal vents >...
GCATCTGCCCCATCCTTTGCTGTGGTAACAGCATACCCAAAACTAGAAAGATAAGATCTTATGAGATTCCTGTAAAATATAGAATCTTCAGCGAGAAGCACATTACAAGAATTTATAGAGTGATACTTCTTAAACCAGTCTGGGCTATATAGTTCTACTATCTTATACACATCTACAAACAGGGTGGTATGGCCTTCCACAATTGCTGAACCAAGCACCCCATCAAATTGGTAAAGGTTCTCATCAAGCTCAAAATAACCATGTATGCTGTCTACAATCCTGGAGGCCAGAAAGGCTATTTGCTTGTTGCCTATATTAAAGAGGATAATGTTATATTCATTTCGATCCGGCAATGGATTCACTGGCAGAAATTGGTCTATCCTTATTAATGGCATACTTTGACCTTTATATTGAACCACTTCTTTGCCACCTACGTATTCTATTTGTTCAGATTTGATTTTATCTAATCTGGCCACTAATGCTAATGGTATTGTGAAATATTCTTGACTATCTGATATCTGAAAGATCAGGAAGAATTGTCCTTCTTCTTTCTCTCCTTTTTGTTTTGCCATTATCTCCATGGATCTTGCACTTTCTACCTCTTCTTTCTTGATATTTAATGTAGATGAGATCCCAACTATGTCTAATATAAGTGCAATTCCTCCATCCCCCATGAGTGTGGCCCCTGCATATACAGAAACACCTTGAAAATGTTTGTCAAGAGGCTTTACTACTATCTCTTCTGAATCCCAGATACTATCTACTATTAAGCCAAATTCCAAAGTGCCTGAATTTAGTATAACTATGCTCATCTTCTCCCTCTTCTCAGTACAAGGAAGACCCAGTATCTCTTCTAAATAAAATATGGGTATAATATTGTTCCTTAGCCTATAAAATCTGGAATTACCAATAAATTGCACCTCATTATCTATCTCTTTTTTATCTAATATCACTAATTCCTTCAGGTTGACCTGTGGTATGGCATATCTCTGATTATGACAATTTACTATCAGGGCAGGTATTATAGCTAAGGTAAGAGGGATCTTCATCCTTATAGTGGTTCCTTTTCCTTTGATGCTTTGTATATCTATGCTTCCCCCTAATTTCTCTATGTTGGTCTTTACTACGTCCATCCCTACTCCACGTCCTGAGATGTTGGTTACCTTCTCTGCTGTGGAAAATCCTGGTTTGAATATAAGCTCTATGGCTTCCCTATCTGAAAGATTGAGCAGTTCTGGTTCGGTTATTATGCCTTTCTCTATTGCCTTCTTTTTTACCTTTTCTATATCAATACCAGCGCCATCATCTTTTATCTCTATTATTACTTGCCCCCCTTCATGATAGGCCTTCAGTAAGATATGTCCTACCGCTGGTTTTCCCGCCTTTACTCGATCCTCAAGAGGCTCTATACCATGGTCTACAGAGTTTCTTATTATATGTGTAAGAGGATCCTTTATGGCTTCTATTATGGAACGATCTAATTCTGTGTCAGCACCTTCTATATTCAGTTTTATCTTTTTGTCTGCCATTCTAGCTAAGTCTCTTACAATCCGTGGAAACTTATTGAATACAGTGCCAATCGGCTGCATCCTTGTCTTCATTATTTCTTCCTGTAGTTCTGTGGTTACAAGGGAAAGCCGTTGAGTTGCAGAAATCACTTCTGGATCATTGATAATATTGGATATCTGGACAAGTCTGTTTCTGGATAAAACCAGTTCCCCAGCAAGGTTCATGAGCTTGTCCAGTAATCCTACATCTACTCTTATGTGTGTCTCTACTGTCTGAAAAACAGCGGCCTTGCCTTCTTCCGAGGTCTCTGGCTTTTCTATACCTTGCTCCTCTGTATCTTCCTTTTCATCCTGCTCTTCCTTCTGCCCTTCCTTGCCAATCCTTTCTGTGAATCTCTTTATCTTTTCTATGAATTCTTTATAGGTATCTCCGTCTGGCTCTTTTTTCTCCTTTTCTATAAAAGCAACTATTGTTTTTATATGATCAGTGGCCTTTAATAAGATGTCTATGGTCTCCTGATCTGCTCTGCCTACTCCATCCCTTAATTTCGATAATATCTCTTCAGCAGCATGTGATATTGCTTGCAAGGTGCTAAAACCAAAAAAACCTGATGTCCCCTTCAGGGTATGCATTACCCTGAATATGCTCGAAAGAAGCTCTTTGTCATCTGGATTCTGCTCCAGTTCTACAAATTTCTCATCCAACTCCTCTATATTCTCCTTGGATTCCATTAAAAAATCTTGCAATATCTCATCATCTATCTCTGCCATCTTTTCTTCCCTCCCCTATACCTTATTTACTACCTATTATTTCTTTCGGAATAAAAAAAGGATCCTTCGGAAAAATTTCTATCATAAACATAAGTGCTCAAGTATTTATAATAACAGGACTCTGTATGCAGTATAGGAGTAAGACCGGAAGTGGAATAGGGGCAGAATATCTATAACAAGGCTCACTCAAAAAGCTCTTAGAGATGCAAAGTGAGCAAATTTGTCGAACAAAATGAACAAGGGGTCGATAAATAAGACAAAAGAAAAAAACAAAAGGAGGTTTTATCATGGCTATTAGAATTGCCACAAACGTTTCAGCACAAAATGTTGTGGGGTGGCTGAGTCGGTCCCAGGCAGGGCTCGACAAGGCATTGGAAAGGCTTACATCTGGCTACCGGATAAACCACGCATCAGATGATGCTGCAGGGCTTGCTATCAGCAACCAGTTCAGGCATGAGATAGCGGGATTACAGGTAGCTTACAACAATGCCTCTCAGGCGGTAAACATGATAAGGACAGCAGAAGGGACTTTGGACAGATTGGTAGACATGACAAACCGTTTAAAAGAGCTGGCAGTAGAAGCTGCATCCGATACCGTTGATAATACAAGGCGCTCTACCCTTAATTCAGAAGCAACCGAGATCATAGATGAGATGGTGAAACTGGCAAAAAGCACAAAATATGCTGGCACAAACCTGTTCAGTGCTAGCAGTAATACGACCTTTACTTTTGGTGTTGGACTTACAAGTGATTCATCTAACCTTATCACAATTACCATAGACAAGATCACCGACTCATCTGACCTGGGTCTACAAACAGTCGATCTTTCAAATCTTGCTAGTGCACAGGATTCCTTGGATTATATAGATAATGCCCTGTCAAGCATTAACTCCTGGCTGGCCAACATTGGTAGGACAGAGAATAAACTCACATACAGACAGTCAAACCTGCAAACCATGATTCAGAACTATACTGCATCAGATTCAGTTATCAGAGATGCTGACATGGCAGCTGAGATGGCAAATTTTACAAAAAACCAGATCCTGGTCCAATCTGGTATGTCAATGCTTGCTCAGGCAAATTCGCTGCCAAACAATGTGCTTACATTACTGAGATAATAGGAAAGAGCCAGTGGTATTCGCCCTACCAACTGGCTCTCCTTAATGAGGGGTTATAATGAAAATCCTCAATATCTCATATAACAATTTCATGGAAATTGTCAAAGAAAAAATAAATGTGGAGGCAGTAAGACCTCATTACGTAAAAAAGGTTTCAAATAAAAGAGACAGTAATACTGTGCAGATCAAATCTGTAGACAAAGAGAGGCTCTTAAAAGAAATAAAAAAGTTCTTAAAAAAGATAGAACACCATAATTACAGCGTAAACATAAAGTTTCATCAAAAGACAAAGACTTATGTGATAAAGATCATAGATAATGAGACAAGGGAAGTGGTAAAGGAAGCGCCACTAGAAAAGATCCTGGATATTATCTCTTTTATGCAAGAAATCATGGATCAAAAAAGGCTTCATCATAGGAGGTAGCTATGCCAGGTCAATTTGCCATAAGCGGGATAAGCTCTGGGATGGATTGGTCCTCATTAATAGAACAAATAATGCAGATAGAACATAGGCCCGTGGACCTCCTGGAGCAGAGGAAACAGGATTATCAGAACAAATTATCTGCATGGCAAGAAATAAATACCAGGCTGTTGTCCTTGAAGTCAGATGCGGATAATCTATTATCTGAGGATGATTTTGAGATATATACTACAGAGCTTTCAAGCAATACCAGTGTTGATCCAGAAGATATACTCCTGGCAACATCAGGAAGCAATGCTAATCCAGGGACATACGATATTAGAGTGCTAAGGCTTGCCACATCGCAGGCCATCCAAAGAAAGAGCTTTACAGATAGCAATTCAGACCCTGGTATCTCAGGGGAGATACTGATAAATGGAGAGGTGGTATCCATATCCAGCACAGATTCCCTTATGGATATAGGTGGCAAGATCAACAACTTAAATAACGGAGTTAGGGCATCTATAATACAGATTGGAACAGATGAATATCGGCTTTCACTAACAGCTGAAGATACAGGGGCATCAGGATTTACCATCCTAAATGCAAGCACTGATAATGTCTTGCAGGATCTGGGACTTGCAGGAAGCGCAAAGGCTATACTTCATCAGGTAAGTAGTGGAGCAGAAAGTAGTCGTTTTAGTGACTCATCGACAGCAGTAGGGAGTCTCCTGTCTCTTTCATCACCACCCTCAGGAACAGTTCAAATAGCAGGGGTAAATGTAGACATTGATCTATCAACAGACAGCTTGACCGACATAGTCAACAATATAAATACTGCGTGGCAAAACGCTGGAAATACAGGAGACATTGCTGAATTGCAGCAAGATAGCAATGGATATTACATACTTATAAATACGACTGATATGACAGATTCTGGAAATGTCCTGGAGACATTGGGGATATTAAAGAGCAATCAAGAATCCATAGCAGAGGTCCAAAAGAATAGCGTTGCTCTAAATTCAGGAGGAACTCCAGCCACTACCTCAACCCTTATTACTGATCTCGATACCGATACAGGAGGGCCAAGAGCAGGAGAGACTATTACCATCTCAGGAACAGATCATAATGGAAATAGAGTAGCATCTACCTTTACCATAGGTTCCACATCCACGGTGGGAGATCTGCTCACTAGTATAGAGAGCGCCTTTAATAACACGGTTACTGCTACACTTACATCGGATGGTTATATAGAGATAACAGATAAAACAGCAGGAAATAGCCAGTTGTCGGTGCAGTTATTTGCAAATAATGAACAGGGAGGAGCATTGGACCTTGGAGAATTTACAGCAACAGTTGATGGATATGATATGCAAGTAACCACTGGCCAGGATGCCCAGATAGAGGTCAACGGAAATGTTATTACCTCTGGATCCAATTCAATAACAGACGTGATCCCTGGTGTTACCCTGAATCTTAAGGAAGCAGATCCCAACACAACAGTTACCCTTACAGTGGAACATGATATTGATACTATCATAAGCACCATAGAATCCTTCTTTAATAGCGCCAATGACATAATAAGTTATATAAATGATCAGTATGAGTTTGAGGAGGGTAATGCAAAGCCATTGAGTGGCGACCAGACACTCCACATGTTAAAAATGGACCTTACAGAGGATCTTAAAGATCCTGTGAATGGGCTGGACAGCAACAAAAATTTTCTATCCTGGATAGGAATAACCACAGATAACAATGGTATATTCTCTGTTGACGAAGAGACATTAAGGGAAAAACTGGCGACCAATTTTGATGATGTAAGAAATCTCTTTATATCAGCAGCTTCTTCTACAGGCGTTGCCGCCCGGATAAGCGACTTTGTGGATAATGTCACCGATAGTCTGGAAAATGGATATGTCTACACGAGGATAAACACACTAAACACCACTATCGCCGGGATAGATGATGAGATAGAAAACATGGAAAGATCCCTGGAGATAAAGAGGGAAAACCTATATCAGCAATATTACGCATTGGAACAACTTATAACCCAGACGAATCAAATGACCAGTTGGCTTAACATGCAGTTCGGTTCCAATATAGGCATTAGCAATACCAATAGCGCTTAGGAGGGAGAAAGATGGAGGCAAGAAGGTTATATGAGGATGTAGAGATGAATACCATTCCCAAGATAAATCTGGTTATCATGTGTTACAAAAAGATCATAGAGCTTCTAAGAGAAGCAATTGAGGATATAGAGAATGGGAGATATGACAAAAAGTCAGGATCCCTATCAAAGGCGATTGCAATACTTACAGAACTCATGTCGGCCTTAGATTTTAAAAGGGGGAAGCAGATCGCCTATGGATTGAATAATATATATCTCTACTGCCTGAATAAGATAATAGAAGCAGATAGCAGAGATGAATCAGATGCACTAAGAGATGTAATAGATATTCTTGAGGATATAAATGATGCATGGATAAGGATCAGCAAGAAGGAACTCAATAGAAACATTCAATACAATAGACTGAGGGTGAGAAGTGCATGAAGATGAGCTGGAGCTCTTGGAAATAAAGATCAAAAAACTTGATAGTCTCCTGGAATTGGACGATCTTTTAATAGAAGTATTGGAAAAAGATGAGATGGATGCTATTCCAGCTCTAATGCAAAAAAAGATGTTAATAATAAATGAGATCAAAGGGATAGACAAAAAGCTGAAGGATGACAGAAAAGGCAGAAATTTTTCTGAACATCAAAAAGATAAGTTCCGATATATAAGACAAAGGCTTATCAGGTTAAAAAGAAAGGAGGAAAAACTCCTGCATATGGCACGAGAAAAGATGAACATGATAGAAGACAATCTTATCGCAATAGAGGAGATGTTTAGGGTGAAAAATAAATACAGGGAAATGAGGCCCAAAAAAAATATTTTTGAGAGGGTGGGATAATGCCAAACCCTATACAAGTAGTAGAAAACATAGCAAGGGTCTATGAAAGCAGATACATAAAGGATAGTGGGAATCAGAGGCAACAGAGACTTTCTAGTGCAAATAAGTATGTGGACGAGGTGGAGATTTCTATTGAAGGAAAGAAGAAACAAATCTTGGAAAATATTGTATTGGAAGCTATAGATGAACTACCAACCAAAACTTTTGAAAAATAATGAAGGTGAGCAAGGACATGAGAGCGAAAGCTCGGATCTGTTATCTGCCCTGACCTCCATAATAAGATTTTCAATAAACACAAAATCGGATATAGAAAATTTTTTCAAAAATGTGGTAGAGAATATCTCCTCTGTTATTCCTGCCAAAAGGGTATCTTTAAATCTAAGAGGAAAGAGGCAGTATAATAGTTATGACAGCCATGAGAATGTCAGAACAGTATATGTGCCTATAAATATTAATGAAAACGATTCTGATATATCCATTGGGCATATCAAACTTGAGAAGACGCAGGATCAGAATATAGAACCTGAGGAGCTCAGGTTTTTGGAAACCGTAGCTTATATAACAGGCCTGAAGTTTCAAAATAGCATATTAGAAGTGGTTATATATGAGGGTCTGGTTCAGACCTTGAAGGTGCTGGTAAACACAGTGGAAGCAAAGGATGTATATACCAAGTTCCATTCCCAGAGGGTGGCCAGATACTCTATGGGAATAGCTGATGTTCTGGGTTTACCCAAGGAAGAGAAGGATACCCTAAAAATAGCTGGCATATTACATGACATAGGCAAGATAGCTATACCAGAAAGCATTCTCCTCAAGAAAGGAAGTCTTACGAATGAAGAATTTGATGTCATAAAAATGCATACCACCTTTGGTAATGAAATACTGAAACCATTGAGATTCTTTCACCAGGAAAGGAGCCTTGTGCTATACCACCATGAGAGGTGGGATGGGAGCGGATATCCAGAGGGATTGGCAGGAGAGAATATTCCCCTGCTGGCCAGAATACTGGCTGTTGCTGATTCCTTTGATGCCATGACATCCGATAGGGTATATAGAAAGGCAATGTCCTTTGAAAAGGCCATAAAAGAGATAAAAGATCTTTCTGGAATAAAATATGATTCCATCATAGTAAATGCCTTTGACTTTTTTTTAAGAAAAGAATATTTAAGATAACATGACCCAGAAAGAAAGAAGATCTGCCGTAAGGATCGATGATCATATACCTTTTGAATATGAGCTCCTGTCGATGGATCAATATGAGAAGGAGTTGGAGGATTTTAAAGAGGGAGTAAGCGGTCTGGAGCAATTGGAACTAAAGTACCCTTTTTTCTCCTGGATCCAGGACAAGTACAAAGAAATAGAAGGAGAGATAGATATTGGAGAGCAGGTTATCTTGGATCTGTTGGTTAGTCTTAATGAAAAGCTGGATTCTTTAATAAATATCCTTGTGAAAGATACCCCCCCTGACAAAAAGAATTTATGCTTTAAAAAATCATCATACATAAACATCAGCGGAGCTGGCATAAGGTTCTTTTCTCCTCACAAGATAAAGGAAGGTAGCTTTTTGAAGCTCCGGATATGTATACCTTTATTTCCATCCTTTATTATTCCCGCCCTTGGAAAGGTTGCATGGACAAGAAAAGAGGGTGATAATTATAAAATAGGCGTAAATTTTACTGCCATCCACGATGACGACAGAGATGCTCTTATTCATTATATCTTTATAAGACAGAGAAAGCGGATCAGAAAAAGAAAGGATAAGAGTTCCTAAGCCCTAAACCAAACCGAACAGATTTTATCCATAAGCCGAAGATAACATAAAAGAAAAAAGAAAAGAGGAGGGCAAATGCAATGATCAAAGAGTATCTCCGCAAAATGAGCATTCGTCAACTGATGTTAGCAGTGGCAGGAATAATGGCAGTTCTCTGGTTCGTGGGATTTGGGTATTTCATATTTGAGCTAAATAAAATGGCTTCTCTTGGTGGAAACAACTCTCATCTACTCCATGACCTTGTTAATAAGGCCCTGATAGATTGTATAGGGACACCTATCCTTGCCTTTATTATAAACTATTGGATGAGTTCTATTCTTGTAGATGAGACACAAAAGCTCCTAAAGATATCAGATCGAATAAGCAATAAGGATCTCACGGCAAAGATAAGGGTGCCAGAAAATAGCTCCAATGAGATACATATAATAGGAAAGGCAGTTAATCAAATTGTGGATAATATAAGGGAAACCCTTGATCATGTAAAAAATAGTATTCACAATTTTTCTATGGCATCAGATAAATTCTCAAAGATTGTGCAACAGAATGTTGAGGTTGCAAAAAATGCCTCCAACAACATCAAACACCTTACAGAACATATGAAAAAGGTAAAGGTTCAAGTAAGCAATATAAATACCTCCCTGGGGCAATTGACAGAGGCGGTAAATGAAATATCCAAGAATGCAAATGGGACTTCTCAGGAGGCTACAAGGGCAAATGAACAGGTTAAAAGCACAAGCGAAATATTGAACACCCTTGTTCAAGAGATAGAAAACATAAAGGATTCCGCGGACTTTATCCAGAATATAGCAGAACAGACCAATTTGCTGGCCCTTAATGCTACCATAGAGGCTGCACGAGCAGGTGAGGCAGGAAAGAGTTTTGCTGTTGTTGCCAATGAGGTAAAGGAGCTATCCAATAATTCGGCAAAATCTGCAGACGAAATCACTGAAAGGGTTGCAGCCCTTATAAATAAAGGCCAGATGATGGAGCAAGGTATGGGTCAAATAAAAGAGGTAATTGCCAATACAAATGATAGGACCATAAATGTGGCCTCTGCTGTGGAAGAACAGACCAGCACCATATCACAACTGGCCCAAAATGTCTCATCTATTGATGAGCAGGTAGAAACATTAAGAAATGTGCTGGATAAAATAAAACAGGTAACAGAACAAACGGATAAGCTTACAGAAGAGGTAAGGCAGGGCTCTGAGGAACTGGCTAATATAGCCAATATTCTTCAAGATGAAGTCAACAGATATCATATCTAACGGGGTGTAAAAAATGGCACTATCAGTTAGACAAAAATTGTATCTGCTCTTTGGTTTTCAGGTAATAAGTTTTGCAGGCCTTTTTTGCTCCTTTTATTTCTATATTATCCCTGCTGTTAAGAGATTAGAAACAGAGAAAGACTTGACAGCGCAAATAATAAAGAAGGTTTCCAAACTTCAGCTTATAATGAACCATTATTTTGAAGGCAATATAAATTTAGAAAAAATAAAGGAAGAGATTAAAGGTATTAACCAGATATTACCAAATGATGAGATAAAAAAGCAGATTGATAGCATCTACAAAAAAACGGAAGACATAGAAAGATTGAATATCAAAAACTCTCTTTTACATAAAAGATTATTTGAGATGTTAGATAAGTCAATCAAATCATCCAATAATTATATAAAGAGTGTAAGCTATAAATTAGAAAGC
>Ga0164318_10008079_pt1 | contig 10220 bp, 8 predicted proteins | sample GuaBasSedimGuay9_FD_113734 | JGI IMG/M metagenome (GOLD analysis project Ga0164318, IMG submission 113734) | Subseafloor sediment microbial communities from Guaymas Basin, Gulf of California, Mexico - Guay9, Core 4571-4, 0-3 cm | ecosystem: Environmental > Aquatic > Marine > Hydrothermal vents >...
ATTACTAAAGGAGATATCATTGTTTCGAAGTTAAAAATATATTATGATGGTATTCATGTAGTTAGGGATTTTGCAGCTAGCCAAGAAATGGATTATCTCGGGCAATGAATTATTTTGAACTTATTGTTGTAATTAATAAATTTTCCACAAATGTTTGGGTTTCTACACACTTACTCCAACTTTTACGTTTATTTTTTAATGTCATATGTTCAAGAATTAAGTGCAGCTATTAACATGAGGGAATACCCCCTCATGTTAAAAAAATACCAGTTTATTTTTAAAGTTTAAATGTAAAGAATAATCTTATTTTTGAGTTTATTTTTGAATTTTAAATGTCTTTTTTAAAAATCCTCTTGACGAAATAATTTTTTTAACTATAATGAAACAATTATTGTATTTCTTGATAAGGATAAATAAGATTGAAACGGAATATCACTGCTGTTGTATTTGATTATGGCAATGTATTGGTTAAGATAAATAGGTTAAAAATCTGTAAGAGTTTTGCAAAGCATTCGCCAATTACACCTGAAGAAATATGTTCTAAAATCTTTGGAACCGATATTGAAATTGACTCAGAAACTGGAAAATATGATTCAAAAGAACATTTTAATAGAATCAAAGAGCGCATCTGTGCCAGGGAAGATTGGACTTATGAGGATTTCTATAAGGAGTTTAAGGATGGATTTGATAGAAATCCGGATGGAGAAGAGGCATTAAAATATGCAAGTAAAAAAGCGCGGGTTTTTATACTTTCCAACACATCTCCAATCCATGCACAATGGCTCATGGAACACAGAGATTTGTCCAGTATTCCTGAACTTTTTATTTTTTCATTTCAGGTAGGATTTATGAAACCTGACAGAAGGATATGGCAGGTTATGTGCAGGCTGGGAAATGTACACCCTGAAGAATGTATATATGTAGATGATGTTTCGCAATACTGTGAGGTTGCAGAGGAAATGGGTTTTAATGTAATAAATTACGATTATAATGGTATGAAATTAAAAAATGAGCTTTCTAAATTACTGTAATCAGTGTATAGTAGTATATGATAGTAAAATAAGCTTTTCAAGTTGTTGTATTTAATTTAAAATAGTATATAATAAAAAATATTTAAGGAGGAGGTAACCATGAAGAGAAGAATTTTACTAGCTTTAATTGTATTATTAGTTGTTGCAGTTTTACCGGTAAGTCTTTTTGCTGGTGGTACAAAGGAAGAGGGGAAAAAGGTTGTTTTATACTCTGCTCATACTCAGGAAATAATAGATGCGCTTGTGCCAAAATTCAAGGCAGATACTGGTATAGAGGCGGAAGTGGTCAAGATGGGTTCAGGTGATGTTATTTCAAGAGTAAAAGCTGAAAAGGATAATCCGCAATGTGATGTAATCTGGAGTATTGGTGGAGAACAACTTGAGGCAAATTCAAACCTGCTTGCACCTTATACACCAAAAGATTGGGATAAAATTGAAGATGTATTTAAAGTCGGTACAAACTGGCTTCCTTACACGGGCATAGTTATGGTATTTATAGTAAATACAAACCTTGTTTCTGAAGATCAAACACCGCGAAAATGGACCGACCTTGCAGATCCCAGGTGGAAGGGGCAAATATCATCTTCAAGAGCCGATAAATCTGGCTCTGCATACATGCAGCTTGCAACAGTTCTTAATATATATAAAGAAAGGGGTTGGGAGGTTTACGAGAGTATTTTAAAGAACTTCGTATTATCAAGCAGTTCTTCCGCAGTGCCACGTTTTGTAAATGATGGAGAGCAGGCTATTGGAATTACGCTTGAAGATAATGCCTATCGATATGTTAAAGGTGGAGGACCTGTAAAAATTGTTTATCCGGAAGATGGAACAACAGCCGGTCCGGACGGAATAGCTCTTGTTAAGGGAGCCCCACATCCTGATGCAGCAAAAACTTTTATTGATTGGGCACTTTCAAAACCTGTTCAGGATATTCTTGTTGAAAAGATGGGGAGAAGATCTGTTAGAAAAGATGGTGCGGTTTCTCCTGGACTTCCTCCATTAAGTAACATAAAAACGGTTCCTTACGATTTTAAATGGTCGGCAGGTCACAAGGAAGAGTTTGTAAAGAAATGGACAGAACTTGTTCAGAAACTTGGTTTATAACCAATCAATTTTATTTTAATATCATGCGGCTCATTATTGGGCCGCTTGTTTAATTATTTTATTGTAATCTAAAAAATTGGGAATTCCTATGGCTACTATTAGGTTGGAAAATATTAGTAAAAGTTTTCCAGGTGTACAGGCATTAAAAAATATAAATCAGGAGATAAAATCTGGAGAGTTTTTTACTTTACTTGGTCCATCTGGGTGTGGAAAAACTACTTTATTGCGGACTATTGCTGGATTTTATCACCAGGATGAAGGTCATATTTATATAGATGATAATTTGATAGATGATGTTCCTGCTTATGATAGAAATACCGGAATGGTTTTTCAGAATTATGCAGTGTTTCCACATATGACAGTTTTTGAAAATGTAGCATTTGGGTTGAAAAATAGAAAATTGCCCAACAATGTTATCAAAAAAAAAGTTGAAAATGCTCTAGAAATGGCTAGGCTAACAGGATTTGAAAATAGAACTCCCGATCAACTTTCGGGTGGCCAGCAACAGAGAGTTGGGCTTGCAAGAGCTATGGTAATTGAACCGAAAGTGTTACTTATGGATGAACCCCTTTCTAATCTTGATGCAAAACTCAGGGTTCAGATGAGAGAGGAAATTAGGGAAATTCAAAAAAAACTTGGTATAACCACGATATATGTTACACACGACCAGGAAGAAGCTCTTGTAATATCTGACCGAATTGCTGTTATGCAGGCAGGTAAAATACATCAAGTGGGTACTAGCTGGGAGATATATAAAAATCCGGCTGATATATTTGTAGCAGCTTTTGTTGGTGAAACTAACTTTATGGATGGCAAAATTCAGAAGATAGAAAAAGAAAAGGTAAGCATTAGAGTTGGTAATCAAATAATAAAAGCAAGAAATCCTGAAAAGGACATAGAGGTAAAAAGGGTAAAGATATCCGTACGCCCTGAAGAAATAACTTTAATAAAGGAAAAAATTGAAGATGACGATTCAACTATTCTAGAAGGTAAAGTGATAAAAAATACATTTACAGGACCTCTTGTTAGGTATCTTGTCGATTGTGACAGTGAGGTACAACTTCTTGTTGAAACTCATAAACCTGAACAAGGATATTTAATGCAAGTTGGAACATCTGTTTTTTTAACGATACCTTTAAATTCAATACAATATTTTGATTTTGACACAGGGCAGAGGATAAGATGAAAAAGGATAAACTGCATTTTGGTAAATTTGATATATGGACATTGGTTACAATATTAGGTTTTGTGATAGTAATAGTTTTTCTTCTGTATCCATTGTTTAACATTTTTAAATACAGCTTTCTGGATAAGGAAACAGGTAGGCTATCGCTTCATAATTATCGAATTTTCTTTTCAAAGATGTACTATGTTAAGGCTATTTTTAACAGTTTATTTGTTGCAATAGGCGGTACGATTGGTTCTATTGTTCTGGGTCTTCCCCTTGCTTTTTTAACGGTACGATTCAAAATTAGAGGTAAGGCTATTTTAGCTACCCTTGCAGTATTATCATTACTTTCTCCACCTTTCATTGGTGCATATTCATGGATAATTATGCTTGGGCAAAATGGGTTTTTACGTAAGTTTTTTCTCACCTTCGGTATAAATCTACCAAAAATATTTGGGCCCGGTGGAATAATTTTTATCTATACATTGCAGTATTATCCATTTGTTTTCTTGCTTGCTTCTGGTGCACTATCATCTGTTGACCGATCCCTCGAAGAAGCTGCAGAAAATCTGGGCACGAGAGGAATTCGCAAGTTCTTTAAGATAACACTGCCTTTGATAATACCCTCTGTTAGTTCTGGAGCACTAATCGCCTTTATGATGTCTCTTGCCAATTTTGGTGTTCCAATGATTCTGGGCAGAAATTTTCATGTGCTTCCGACTATGGCCTATAACATTTTTACAAGTGATATTGGTGCGGATGTCGGACTTGCATCAACTGTTAGTATATTACTGATTTTAGTTTCAACTCTAGTTCTTTTTGGGCAAAGGTATCTTGCAACCCATAGAAAGTATTCGAGTAATCTCTTAAATAAACCGATTGTAAAATCACTTAAGGGATTGCCAAACACTCTTGCCCATTTGATATGTTACCTTATTGTAGGCATTAGCACTTTGCCACTTGTAGTTATTGTTGTATTTTCTTTCAGAAAGACCAGCGGTCCGGTTTTTCATCCCGGATTTGGTTTGCAGAGTTATGTAAAGGTTCTTCATGATGTTCCTAGAGCTATTACAAATTCTATAGTATTTTCTGTAACTGCTGTAATACTAATTGTAATTGTTGGAACCCTATTAGGATTTATTCTATCCCGAAAATCAAATATAGCTTCCAGCGCCCTTGATCCACTACTCATGATACCCTACATTGTACCTGGAACGGTAATGGGAATAGGATTTATAGAAGCTTTTAATCATAAACCTATTTACCTGGCGGGGACTGCAACAATAATTATCATATCTTACTTTATTCGTCGTCTTCCTTATTCTGTTCGTTCAAGTGCAGCTATTTTGAAACAGATAGATATGTCTATGGAAGAGGCAGCGATAAATTTAGGATCAAAACCGGTGAGTACATTTAGAAAGATAACTCTTCCTCTGATGGTACCCGGAATAATTTCCGGTGCATTGATGAGCTGGGTAACAGCTATCAATGAACTATCATCTTCAATAGTTCTATATGTTGGCAAGACAATGACAATGCCGGTAAGAATTTACCTATCGGTTTTAGATGGGCTTTTCGGAACTGCATCAGCACTGGCGACATTTTTGCTGTTAGCAACCGGCATATCTCTGTATCTGGTCAATAAATTTGTTGGGTTGGGAAGAGAAACTATCATTGGGTAGTTTGAATAGCAACGGATACCATTGATTCACGTATGTTTAATTAAACTTTTCATAATTAAAATTTTTAAGGAAATTGAATAGTAGTAAAACTTTGCTATCGGGGCGATTAATAATTTTATATGTTATTAAACATAGTAAAAAGATGTAGTTCAGATTGGAATGATAATAGTTGCTTCTTTAAAATAAGCCTGAATTTTTTAAACTCCTGAAGATTCTCAGATACAAATAAAGCTATAAGATTTAAATTTTCTTCAAAAAAATGTAAAAATTGAAATATAGTTTTTTAAAAATTTATTGACACAAATGAATTAATATGATACGATTTTTAAAAAAAGTGAAGAAAAATCTTAAATTGTTATATTTTGATGAAATGGTCTTTAATCCTTTTTATCGAAAAATATATTTCAATGGATTTATAGCAAATGAAAATTGCAGTCAGTGGTAAAGGGGGTGTAGGTAAGACTACCTTTGTTGCACTGATCGCAAGAATACTACACGACCAAAATTACAAAGTAACCCTCATTGATGCAGATCCGGACATGAATCTTGCCAGTGTTCTGGGGATACCAGGTAATACACCAATAACACCTATTATTGAAATGAAAGATTTGATTGAAGAAAGAACAGGTGCCAAGATTGATGAACCGGCACCTTTTTTTAAAATGAATCCCAGGGTTGATGATATTCCGGATAAATATTCAATAAACTATCATGGTCTAAAATTGATGGTTATGGGCACAATAAGGAACGGTGGTGGGGGTTGTGCATGTCCTTTGAATGCCTTTTTAAAAAGTCTTCTGGGATACATGATCGTATTACGGGATGAGTGGGTTTTACTGGATATGGAAGCCGGTATAGAACATCTTGGTAGGGGTACTGCTATAGGAGTTGATCAAATGATTGTTGTAGTTGAACCCAACAAAACAAGCATTGAGACTGCGTATCGAATCGGAAAACTCTCCAAAGATCTGGGGATTAAAAATTTGAGTATAATTGCAAATAAAATTCAGAGTCCTGATGAAAAGAAGTTTTTAAAAAATAGTTTAAAAAGTTTCAATATTCTGGGTTATATCGGTTATTCTGATATAATTAAAAAAATCAGCTTTGGTGTAATTAACCCTTTTGAAGTTGAAATAAGTGATATTGCATCAATCAAAGAGTTAGTAGTGGATTTAATTAAATCCACTCATTACGAATCTATGGGAATTCAAAAAAATTAATGAAATATTAAGGGAGCAAGAAAATGGAAATGAAATTATCTGTAGCAAATATAAAATCAAAGATTTCTTATGCAGATAAAGCTTCTCAGGAAATGATTGATAAAGCAATTAAGGAAAATATAGAAATTGTATGGAATCGATATGAAAAAATGCAACCGCAATGTGAGTTTGGAAGCCTTGGCCTCTGCTGTAAGAACTGCAACATGGGGCCGTGCAGGATCGATCCCTTTGGAAATGGGCCTAAGCAGGGTATATGCGGAGCCACTGTTGATACAATTGCGGCGAGAAATATTGCCAGAATGGTAGCAGGAGGAGCTGCTGCTCATTCGGATCATGGAAGAGATATTGTTGAAACACTCTTAATGGCTTCGCAGGATGAAAAATCTGCATATGGTATTAAGAATGAAGAAAAGTTAAAGGTTATGGCTTCACTTTATGATGTGGAAACAGAAGAGAGGGATATTAGAGAGGTTGCAGGAGATGTGGCAAAAAAGATGTTTGAGGAGTTCGGCCGCCAGGAAGGTGAAATGGTAATGCCTATTACAGCTCCGCCAAAACGAGTTAAACTTTGGAAGGAGTTAGAAATTATGCCAAGAGCGATTGACAGAGAAGTAGTAGAATTGATGCATCGAACGCACATAGGAGTCGATGCTGATTATAAAAATATTATGAAACAATCGATGCGCGCTGCACTATCAGACGGATGGGGAGGCTCGATGATTGCAACAGAACTCTCCGATGTCCTTTTCGGATTGCCCGATCCCCTCAGATCAACTGTAAATCTTGGAGTATTTGATAAAGATTATGTCAACATTGTTGTGCACGGGCATGAACCTACCCTTTCAGAAATTATTGCTCTAGTTGCAATGGATGAAAAGATGACAAAGAAAGCGCAGGAAAAGGGAGCCAAGGGTGTTAATATAGGTGGTATTTGCTGTACTGCAAATGAAATTTTGATGCGACATGGTATTCCTGTAGCGGGTAACTTTCTGCAACAGGAACTTGCTATTCTAACCGGAGCTATTGAGCTAATGGTTGTAGATGTACAATGTTTGATGCCTGGCCTTAAGAATGTTGCAGGCTACTATCATACTAATCTTGTAACTACCTCACCGAAGGCAAAAATGCCGGGTTTCCAACATATTGAATTTCATGAGAATCGGGCACTTGAAATAGCAACACAGATAGTTGAACAGGCCATAGAGAACTTTCCAAACAGAAAAAATCCTGAAGGAGTATATATACCAAGTGTTACAGAAAGGCTTATAGCAGGGTTTAGCTCGGAATCAGTTTATAAGTTTCTTGGAGGAAAATACAGAGCAACCTATCGGCCGCTTAATGATGCAATAATTCAGGGCAGAATAAGAGGAGCCGCAGGTGTTGTTGGGTGTGTAAATCCAAATGTTGAATATGAAAAGCTTCATATCGAGATGATAAAAGAACTAATTAAAAATGATGTCCTTGTAGTAAGTACGGGATGTAGTGCAATTACGTGTGCAAAATACGGTTTGCTTCAGCCTGAAGCTGCGTTTAAATATGCCGGCCAGGGGCTTCAGGAGGTATGTAGAGCTGTAGGTATACCACCCGTACTACACCTCGGTTCGTGTGTCGATAACAGCAGGATCCTTAAGGTTCTAACAAATGTAGTTGCTGAAGGTGGACTTGGAGATGATATATCGGACTTACCTGTAGCTGGTGCTGCCCCGGAATGGATGTCTGAGAAAGCTGTATCAATTGGTATGTATTTTGTTGCATCAGGTGTGTACACAGTAATAGGGAAACCACTGCCAATGATGGGCAGTGTAAATCTGTATAAGTACCTGACAGATGAGATTGAAAACGATGTAGGTGGAAAATGGGCCTTTGAGGAAGATCCAATCGAAGCAGCCCATATGATGATAAGGCATATCGATAAAAAGAGGAAGGCACTTAAGCTAAAACCCATGATATATGAACAGCCGTTCAAACCGGAAGAATAAAAGCATATTAGTTAAAGAATAAAAAGCAGCTAATTATCTTAGATTTTTACATTTAATGAAAACTATATTAAAGGGATAGCAAGATGGAAAAAATGATAGTGGTAGATGTTGAAAAATGTATGAGCTGTCATAACTGTGAACTTGCCTGCACTGTTGCACATTCTGAAAGTAAAGATATTATACAGTTGATTTATAGTATGGAAAAACCTGAACAGAGAATAATTCTTGAAAGGTTTGAAAACTCAACAGTACCAATACATTGTCGGCACTGTGAAGATGCTCCGTGTGTAGCTGTGTGTCCTTCAGGAGCCATAACACATCCTGCTCCGAATAGCCCGGTTGTTCTTGATAGTGATAGATGTATTGGATGCCACGCCTGTATACTGGTATGTCCATTTGGAGTAATTCAGGTTGGGAAAGACGGAAAAAGTATGATTAAATGCGATCTATGCTTTGATAGGTTGAAAGAAGGTAAGGAACCGGCGTGTGCAGAAGCGTGTATTACTAATGCAATTCAGTATATATCAATTGATGAATATACTATAAAGAAAAGAGAAGAGTATACAAAAAAATATTTGGTAGCCATTCAAAAAGGAGAACTTATAAGTGAAGAACAGTGAAGTTATATCTGAGCTTGATGAGATCCTTGAGCAGTACCCGAGCGGTTATGAAGCTTTGTTACCTATTTTAGAAGATATTCAAGATAGATTTAACTATCTTCCGGAAGAGTTCCTAAAAGCTGTTTCGGAAAGAGTGCAAATCCCGCTGAATAGGATATATTCAGTAGCAACATTCTATAACGCTTTTTCACTAAAACCCAAAGGTAAGTATGTAATTCAAATATGCAAAGGAACTGCATGTCATCTAATGGGTGCGAATCTCCTCTCCGAAGAACTATCCTCCCTACTTAATATTGCTGAAGGAGAGACAACAAAAGATGGGCTCTTCTCAGTTGAAAGTGTTAGATGCCTCGGATGCTGCAGTTTAGCCCCTGTCATTAGTATAAATGGTAAGGTTTATGGAAATCTTAAACCGGAATCAGTTAAAAAGATTTTAAAGAAATACAAGAAATAAAGGGGCATTTTTATTATCGATCTTTTAAATAAGAATTCTGGGGCAAATCTTATTTAAAATACTAATTAAGAAAAATCATTCACCTAAATTGTAATATTGGAGTAGCTAAATAATGACTGATAGTAGAATAATAACAGAGGAAGATCTTAATAAGCTTGGCGAAGAGGGAATTGGAAGAATATTTCCTGATAAAATTAAAATATCGGTTCAGATGGCAACATGCGGTATAGCTGCCGGAGCTGATTTAATCTATAATGCTATAATTAGTGAAGTGAAAAATAAGGATATAATAATCGATAAAACAGGTTGTATAGGTTACTGTAAACGAGAACCAATGTTAAATCTTTATATTCCTGGTTTTAATCCTGTTGTGTATTCAGATTTAACCTCTAAAAAGGTTCAAGAGCTTTTGCCGCAATGGCTTAATGGAAACATCCCAGAAGATAATGCACTTGGCCAATTGGATGGTGGCCCTTATGAAACTTCTATAAAAAATAAAATTGTGGGTAATATTAAAAGTCTTTTAGATCATCCATTTTTTGTGAAACAAAAAAAGAGCATTCTTAGAAACAGCGGTTTTATTAATCCCTTACAGATTAGTGAATATGTTGGTAGGGGTGGATATTATACGCTTTTTAGAGTTCTGAAGGGAATATCATCCGATGAAATTATACAGGCAGTTAAAAAATCTGGCCTTCGAGGAAGAGGAGGTGCAGGGTTCCCCACGGGATTAAAGTGGGAAATCTGCAAAAAAGAAAAAAGCGATATTAAGTTTATTATCTGCAATGCAGATGAAGGTGATCCGGGAGCCTATATGGATAGAACGGTACTTGAAGGGGATCCTTTTAGTGTTCTTGAGGGGATGACCATTGGAGCCTATGCAATCGGTGTGCAGAAAGGGTATATATATGTTAGAAAAGAATATCCTCTTGCAGTAAAACATCTGAAAATTGCGATTGAAC
>Ga0164318_10008080_pt1 | contig 10219 bp, 10 predicted proteins | sample GuaBasSedimGuay9_FD_113734 | JGI IMG/M metagenome (GOLD analysis project Ga0164318, IMG submission 113734) | Subseafloor sediment microbial communities from Guaymas Basin, Gulf of California, Mexico - Guay9, Core 4571-4, 0-3 cm | ecosystem: Environmental > Aquatic > Marine > Hydrothermal vents...
ACCGCCGCCATCATCCATCTCCCACCCTAGAGGCGGCTCATGAAGAGCCGCGAGTAAATGTAGAGCGCGGGCGCTGCAAACAACAGGCTGTCGATCACATCCAGAACCCCCCCTATCCCCAGGATCAGCCGACCCGAATCCTTCACACCCGCCGCGCGTTTCAACTGCGATTCGGTTAGATCCCCCACCGTCCCGGCCATGGGAAGCAGCAGCCCCAACGCCACCGCATCCCGCAGCGGAAACGACACGACCCCCAGATCGTCGCCCACCAGGTAATGAAAGCCGATGCTGGCCAGCAGACCGATCAGGATGCCCCCGATGGTCCCCTCCCAGGTCTTCAACGGGGATATCCGTGGAAGAAGCTTGTGCCGGCCGATGCTGCAGCCCACCGCATAGGCGCCGATATCAGTGGCCTTGACCACTACGATGAGGTAAAGAACCAGTAACCGCCCCTCCCAGCCACCCCACACCATGAGAAGCTTCGTGAAAAAGTTGAAGAGGAAGGGAACATACATCACGCCCAGGACCGTCGCCGCCAGGGTTTCCAGGGGACGCGGGTTGTGCTTCTGCGGGAAAATCCGCAGCAGCACTACCACCGTGATCCCGAAAAGGACGAACCACTCGTACTCGTAGGAACTCGCCGCCGACGCGTTCTCCAGGCTGAACCAGCTGGTGAGGATCAGGAGCAGCCCGCCCACGGTACCCACGATCTTGAAATGCAGCACACCGGCGTGATCCAGCAAACCATAAAACTCCAGTGTACCCGCCGTGCAGACCACCAGAAGCACTGCCAGCACGCCGGCCGGAGGCAGCCAGAAAGCCGCCGCCAGCAGCCCGGCAGCCAGCAGCAGCGTGCTCTGGACCCGCGGCAGAAGCCGCCAGCCCTCGCGTCCCGGATCCCTGTCCGCCTCTGGTGCCCCGTTCATCCCCGCGCCCCGATGTCCCCGAATCTCCGCTCCCGGCGGGCATACTCCGCCAGCGCTGCCTTGAAATGCTCCTCTCGGAAATCCGGCCAGAGCACATCGGTGAAGTACAGCTCAGCGTAACTGAGCTGCCACAGGAGAAAGTTGCTTATCCGCAGCTCCCCGCTGGTGCGGATCATCAGGTCCGGGTCCGGCACGTCCGGGGCATACAGATGTTCTCTGATCGTCTTCTCCCGGATGCGTCCCGGCTCGAGAACCCCTTCACGGACCTTCCGGGCAATGGCCCTTACCGCATCCACGATCTCCAGACGCCCGCCATAGCTCAACGCGAGAATCAGTTGCCGCTCTGTATATGACTCGGTCGCCTTCATCACCCGCTTCAGTTCGCGCCGAACCGGCGGTGGCAGATCGCGCAATCGTCCGATAGCCCGAAGTCTCACCCGATTGGAATGAAGCTCATCTTCTTCTTCGCGCAGGAACTTCTGCAGCAGCCGCATCAATCCCTGCACTTCCGATGGGGGCCGCACCCAGTTTTCGGAACTGAAGGCGTACAGTGTAAGGTATTTCACTCCGGCATCCCTGGCGGCGCGCACTACCGCCCGCACCGACTCGGCACCCGCCTCGTGCCCCTTGATCCGCGGCAGACCGCGCTGCCGAGCCCACCGCCCGTTGCCGTCCATGATAATCGCAACGTGCTGCGGAATGCGGGAGGGATTCATTTTGCATCCTCCGAAAAGGGATCCTTCAGCACTACGGTGTCTGTCCGCTCCGGCCCCAGGGAAATCATGCCCAGCGGAACTCCAGTTAATCTGCAGATGCGCCAAAGGTAGTCCTGGGTCTGCGACGGAAGATCGTCGAAGCTGCCGACACCCCGCGTCGGCACCCGCCATCCCGGAACCTCCTCATAGATCGGCGTTACCTCGGCCAGCACCTCGCTGTCCGCCGGGAAGCCCTCCAGCCGCCTGCCCCGGTACTCGTAGCCGACACAGATCCGAATCGGATCCAGCCGATCGAGCACATCCAGCTTGGTCACCGCCCACAGATCGATTCCGTTGACCATCACCGCGTACCGCGCCGCCACCGCATCGAACCACCCGCAACGCCGGGGCCTGCCGGTGGTTGCGCCGTACTCATGACCGTCTTCTCTCAACAGGGTCCCGGTATCATCGTTCAATTCCGTCGGAAACGGGCCTTCCCCCACCCGGGTTGTATATCCCTTGATCACACCCAGAACCCGGCCCACCTGCGACGGAGGTATGCCCGCACCCGCCGCCACCCCACACGCCGAGGCGTTGGAAGACGTCACAAAAGGATATGTCCCGAAATCCAGATCCAGCAGCGTTCCCTGCGCCCCTTCAAAAAGAATCCTCTCGTGTCGGCGTACGGCATCGTGCAGCAGGGTCACGGTATCGCAGATGAACGGACGGAGAACTTCGGCGGCGTCTACTATCTCGGCGACGGTCTTCTCCACATTCACCGACTCCCCCCCCAGCGCCTGCAGCATCCGGCTCACCTCGCGACATCTCTCTTCCACGCGCCGGGAAAAGTCGCTGCGCAGGATCGCACATAGCCGGAGACCGGATCGCGAAGCCTTGTCGGCATAGGCCGGACCGATCCCCCGGCGGGTAGTACCGATTTTCCTCCCCTCGCCTCTCAGCCTCTCCCTCAGGCCGTCAAGCTCCCGGTGAAAAGGGAGGAGAAGATGGGCCCGGTCGCTTACGTACAGCCGTCCCGCCGGATCCACGCCCCTCGAGCGCAGCATATTCACCTCGCTGCTGAATGCGAGGGGATCCACAACAACGCCGTTGCCGATCACGCACTTCTTTTCCGGTCTCAGAATACCGGTGGGGATCAGATGCAATACGAACTTCTCCCCGCCGGTCTTCACCGTATGACCGGCGTTATTGCCCCCCTGGTAGCGGACAATGTAGTCCGCCCGCTCGGCAAGAACGTCTATGATCTTCCCCTTGCCCTCATCCCCCCACTGCCCGCCGACCACTGCAACGTTCATATCATCTCTGTCTCAAGTCACTCTTCCGGCATCTCCAGCCGGATATTGTCCACGTAGATCTCCGTCCCCGCCTCGGGAGCCTCCAGAAAGACGCCCATCCGGGCCACGTGCTCCAGTTCCAGGCGTCTGCCGGATGGGGTGACCTCCAGCTCCGACCGCGGAATCCGGATTCTATTCCAGCCGCTCGGCAATACCAGTCTTTTCTGGAATCGCTCTCCGTATGCCGGTTGCGGAACCATCTGATCATCAACCCGAACCCAGAGCCGGGGCCGCTGGCCGTGCGGTACAAGAACATCCAGGCAGAGCGCGGACATGCCGCGCCAGTCACGCACAAGCTGGTCGGTGAACATGCCGACGTAGTCCCTGTCCGCCCCCGTAGCTGCAAGGTGGGCCGCATACCGGCCCTCGGTCGCCAGTTTCGGCACCCGCTCCAGTGTGCCGCCCGAAACCTCCCAGCGTCGCATCTCCGCCGCGGTTTCAAAGCCGGCGATCAGGGGAAAGCATCGGTACATTCGGACGTAGTCGGCCCATGCTGAAAACACCGGCATCAGCCCTGCAAGGAGCAGCACCACCGCCCCCCCACCCAGCGCCGTCCGCCCGGCTGCACCGCGGGCCTGGGTCCATCCCATAACCATGAATGCGCAGACAGCCCCGGCACTACCCTGCAGGGCATCCACCACCTGTGCGCCCCGCCCCATGAACTGCTGCAGATATTCCAGTATCCACAGCAGCAGGATAGTCCCGGCCAGCGCGCCACCATCCGCCCGTCTCCGGCAGAGCAGAACAAATATCAATACCCCCGCCGGAAAATGCATCCAGTTGAACAGTGCAGAAATTATCTGGTTCCACCGGAAATGCGCCGCAAGTCCAGGCCACAGCAGGAGAATGACAACCGCAACCATCAGCAGTGATGCGATGATCTTTCCGATCATCTGCCGTGTCTCGCGTCCGGTGGTCATCCCGAATCCCTCCCTCCCTCGTCGGATGTATCGCCAGCAACCCATGCATCATCCGGCTCAGCAGCCGCCCGCAGCACGGCACCGCGGCCCAACGCGGCTTCGATGGTACTCAACACCCATCCCGCCGCCAAGGCCGCCGCGAAAAGCAGCGCGCATCCCAACCCCTTTCCGGATCGATCTCTGCCCTTCGTCCCCATCCCCCTCGAAGCGATATGCCACGAAAGTTCTGATAAATCTGGTGCGCACCGGACCCCGTTGCAGCGAATGCGTCAGGTCACGGGAGGACTCTGTTCCAGTCTCGCCTTGATCTGCTGCGGGTCGAAATTCTCCCATTCCGCCACGATGAAAATCGGGCGTCGCTTGGTCTCGGCGTAGATATGTCCGATGTATTCGCCGAGTATGCCGATTCCCAGCGAGACGATTCCCAGATTCCAGAGCAGCAACACCAGAATCGTCGGTATCCCACGGGGAGGGTTATCTATGTTCAGTATCCGCGTAAGGGCATACCACACTGAAAGCACTGCCGAAAATACCACTACGATGCCCCCGAAAATCGTAAACATGCGCAGCGGCTTGGTGGAGAAACTGGTAATCGCGTTCAGCGCGAACTGGAAGCACCACCAGAAGGGTGCCTTGCTTTTGCCCCAGCGGCGGGGTCGGCGCTGATAGGGTAACGGACACTGCCTGAATCCCACCCAGTGCACCATGCCCCGCACGTACCGCTCCCGTTCTTCCAGCCGGTTGAAGGCGTCCACCACCTTCCGGTCCAGCAGCCGGAAATCCCCCGCGTCCGCCGGTATCTTTACGTCGGAGCAGAAGCGGATCAGGCGGTATGCCAGTCGGGCCGCCACCCCGCGCAATCGGTGCTCGTCCTGCCTTTCGGTTATCACCCCGTAGACTACGTCGTAGCCTTCTTCCCATTTCTTCACGAAATCCGGGATGCGGTCCGGTGGATCCTGAAGGTCTGAAAACACGTTGATGACTGCATCGCCTTCCGCCAGGCGCATACCCGCGCTGATGGAGGCTTCGGCCCCGAAGTCGCGGCTGAACCGGACGTATTTCCACCGGCGGTCCCGGCGGCAGATTTCGCGGGCAATCTCTCCGGTGCGGTCTTCGCTGGCGTTATCAATGATGATCACTTCGTAGTCGTAATCCGGAATACGGGAGAAGGCTTCAGTCACCTCACGGTAGGCGCGCTCCAGGTTCCCTTCCTCGTTGCGCGCCGGCATGATCACACTGATCTTCTTTCTGGGTGCGGGACGCACCGCCGTACGTTCCTCGCCTGCTGCCTCCTCGTGCGTAGTCATACCGCGGCAATGATCGTTGAATCCCCGTCCCCCCGCAAGCGCCTTTTCTCCCGGCCATTTCAGACTTTTAAAAGTCTGAAATGGCCCCTATAACCGTGGGCGAAATGAATAGCGCCCACACCGGAGTACGACCAGGACAAAGCCAATGAGCGAAATCCGCAGCCCTTCCGGGAAGGGGCCCAGTATCTGGCGCACCTGTCGGGTACTGGCTAACCGCAACCGATTGACTCTGTACTGCCTGCTGGCGAAGAACCAACCCGGTACGGTTACAGAATTGGCTGATCAGGCTGGACTTTCCGTGTCGCTGGCCAGCAACTACCTCCGCCAGCTCAATGCCCGCGGACTATTGCAAGCTACGCGCCGCAGAGGGCACGTGGAATACCACATTCTGCCCGATCCGGCGGTCCCCTTCGCAGCCGATCTGACCCGCGCGCTGGCCGATGCAATCAGGCACGAGGCCGATCCGGTGACTTTCATCTACCGTCACGCGACCGCCTTCGGTCATCCCCGGCGACAGATGATACTCCGCGCACTGGCCCGCGAGGGTCTGAATCGGCAAGGGCTGTCCCGTGCCACCGGTATTCCCCGGATGTCCCTGCATACGCATCTGGTCAAACTCAAATCGCGCGGCTATTTGAGCACAAAGGGTAACCACCTCCGCCTTATCCCTCCCCGCAAGCCTCTGCCCGCTGTCCTTCTGCGGTGGACTCTCAAGGGCTTCTGAGCACCACTATCAGCGCTCCATTTCAGACTTTTAAAAGTCTGAAATGAACCCCAGGGAAAAAGGAGTCACGCCCGTCCCGCACCCCTCAGAAACCGGCGGCGCAGGTCTTCCTCGCGGCCACCTTCCAGTACGAATCCCTCCACCGCCACCGATTCCACGCGCCCGCTCCCGCCGAAGGCCTCGCACACCGCCCCGTACGCTCCCCCCCACCGCTGATGATCCTCCACCACCACGATCCGCCGATACGACCCGAGAACCTCCTCCAGTTCCTCGGCCGGCAAGGGCTTCAGCCGGCAGAGCGCATACAGGTCCGCCCGGTTCTTCTCAGCAAACTCCACTACCTGCGCGTGAAGGGCCCCCACGTTCAGTACGGCCGTCCCGGCCACACCCGAAGCGACTCGACGTACCGCCGTCACCCCGTTGCCCGCAACCTCACCCACCGGCACACCCTCTCGCCCGAGCCGGATATAAGCCGGGAGCGCCTCGGACAGAACTTCATCCAGAGCCACCTCTGCCGACCGCGCACAGAACGGAACATAGACCCGCATTCCGGGCATCGCCCGCATCACCGCAATATCCTCGGTCAGATGATGGGTCGGTCCCAGCGCCCCGTACATGAACCCACCCCCTACGGCGACCAGGCATACCGGAAGGCGGTGCAGGCAGACATCGTTACGTATCTGCTCGAGACATCGCAGAGTAACGAAGTTGCCGATGCTGTAAACAAAAACAGAATAGCCTTCGCGCGCCAATCCGGCAGCCACCGATACCATGTTCTGTTCGGCGACCCCGGCGTTCAGAAACCGCTCCGGATAAGCGGCGGCGAAATCCTCTACGACCGAGAATCCCAGATCCCCCACCACCAGGAATATCCGCTCATCCCGCTCGGCCAGTCCCTGCAGATGCCTTATCCACGCATTCCGCATATCCTAACCTTCTAACCTTTCCCCCCGCCGTCACCCATAGAAGGCGGCTCGTACGGGCGGCCGTATCTCTGAGCCAGCTCCCGCAACGCCGATTCGAGGAGCTCGCGTGTCTTGGGCGCCCGATAGTGCCACTCGAGCCGGTTTTCCATGTAGTCCACCCCACACCCTTTGACGGTACGGGCAACAATGCAGGTCGGCGCCGAATCCGATACCGCCGCCTCCAGCGCCGAAAGGAGTGCCCGGTGGTCATGTCCGTCCACCTCCAGCGCCTGCCAACCGAAGGCGCGGAGTTTCGCACAGATGTCTTCCAGGCGCAGAATATTCTCCGTATCCCCCAGAGCCTGCTGGCGGTTGCGGTCCACGATCGCAGTGAGATTCCCCAGCCGGTGATGTGCCGCAAACAGCACCGCCTCCCACGTGGACCCTTCGTCCAGCTCGCCGTCACTCAATACGGCGAATACCCTCCATGAAGCTCCACGCCGCAGCGCCGCCAGAGCCTGCCCGCACGCCAGCCCCAGTCCGTGACCCAACGATCCGGTGGACCACTCCACGCCCGGCACATGGTGGCTGACATGTCCCAGCAGACGGGTGCCCGGGCTTCCGAAGTCTGCCAGCTCCTCCAGGGGGAAAAAGCCCTTCAGTGCCAGGGCGGCATACAAAGCCGTGCACGCATGGCCCTTGCTGAAAACCAGCCGGTCGCGTTCCGGCCACTCCGGCTCCTCTGGCCGCACCCGAAGCACGCGGCCGTAGAGAACGGCCAGAATGTCGGCCACCGAAAGAGCTCCCCCGATATGGGACGAATCCGCACGGTGCACCATTTCCAGGGCCAGCCGCCGGATCCGGTAGGCCAGTTCTTCCGTATCCTGTGTCAATCCGTTCCCCATACCGCCCTCTCAGCGCGGTACCCGGCGGCAAAGGCCCCGCGTGCCGCGGGACAAGCCTTGGAAGAAGTCCCCGGCCCCAAAGTTCCAAGCCCGCCCCGATAAGTATCGGGGCGAGGCTCGCCCCGACAGACGTCGAGGCGGCCCTGAAACCTTCCGGCCGAAAAACTCCAAAGATTGAAACCCGCCGACAACAAACTTCCGAGGCCCGGAACTTCCGGACGGAAACTTCCAAGGTTTGGAACTTTCTGACCGAAAACTTCCAAGGTTTGGAACTTCCTCTTCCAAAATTTCCAAGGTTTGGAACTTTTTCGGACAAAACTTCCAAGGCCGCCCCGACGCAAGTCGGGGCGAGCCTCGCCCCTCGGGCGGGTTTGGAACTTTCTCTTCCAAAACTTCCAAGGTTTGGAACTTTCCGAGCGCGCAACTTCCAAGGTTTGGAACTTTTTCGGGAGAAATTTCCAAGGTTTGGAACTTCTCGTACAAAGAACTTCCAATCTCTGGAAGTCCGGTGTCAAAAGGGGCCTGCCGCGGCGGCCCCGCCAGCGGCCCGGTTGCCGCGGCCGGCCGCATCCTCCCGCTACATCACTTCCCGGATTCACTGCTCTGCCTCCAGGTAGAACTGTACCGTGCGGCGGAATCCTTCCTCCAGGCCGAAGCGGGGCTTCCATCCCAGGGAACGCAGCCGTGTGGTGTCAGGACAGGCCCGCTCGACGCGGGTCGGAATGTAGCCGGACCGGTCCTCCGGAATGTGCTCCAGCGCCAGATGGCGTTCCGGGAAAAGCCGCACCAGCAGCTCCGCCAACTCGCGCACACTGATCTCGGCTTCGTCATTACCCAGGTTATAGGGCACCGCCGGATCGCCCCGCAACAGGACCAGCAAGGCCCCCACCACGAAATCGGCAAGGTAACAGAAGGCGCGGCGCGTGGTTCCCGCACTGCGCAGGCGGATGTTCCGGCCGGCAACGACGTCGGCCACGAAGTCAGCGAACACGCGGCCGTCGTCCAGGGCCATGCCGGGGCCGTAGGTGTGAAAGATACGGATGATCTTGGCGGGGACCCCGTGCTGGTGATGCCACGCCACACACATGGTCTCCCCGACCCGCTTCGCCTCGGCGTAGCAGGAACGCAGTTCCGCCGGATCCACGCAGCCGCAGTAGTCTTCGGGAGTCGGAATGTACGCGGGGTCGGCCCGGCCGTAGATCTCGGCGCTGCTCATGAAAAGAAAGCCTTCACTCCCTCTCTCCTGCGCAGCCCGCAGCAGATTGAGCGTTCCGGTGATGTTGGGCAGCATGACTCCTACCGGATCCCTGCCGTAGTAGCGCGGGCTGGCCCAACTGGCGCCATGGATGACGAAGTGAGCGGGCCCTTTGTATTGCAGATGGTCGCACACATCCTGGAAAACGAAAACCAGATCCCGACGATCACGGTAGGCGGCGAAACGACGCTGTGCCTTTTCCGGGCGGCGGCACAGCCCTACCACCCGGATCCCCAGCTCGGGATTCTTTTCGTTAAGGTATAACAGCGCCTCCACGATATACGCCGGCAGGAATCCGTAGGCACCGGCCACCAGCACAGTCCGGCCGGACAGTCGCTCCCACGGCAGCGGTGCCCGACTGATGTACTCGAGATCCTCCTCGACGATCCGCGACCGCCGCGGGCTGTTCATGGTTCCGTTCCTCCCACCGTCTCATGGGCATCCAGATCGCGGAGGCACAGCTCCCGGGCTGACTCCCCGCTGTAGAAATCCCGGTACCACCGCGCAGTGCGGCGCACCGCGGCATCAAAGTCCCATCTCGGCCGCCATCCCAGGATGCGCCGCGCGCGCGAGGAGTCCAGCCGCAACCGGGCCGTCTCGGGGCCCGACCCCCGCCGGTCGGCCGGCACCCAGTTCCCCCCTCCCCAGGCGGCGGCGAACTTTTCCACCAGTTCGGCGACCGGATGCTCATCGTCGGTATCCGGACCGAAATTCCACGCCCCGCACAGGGCGGCCTCCCCGGCCAGCAACCTTTCCGCCAGCAACAGGTATCCGCTCAAGGCGTCCAGCACATGCTGCCAGGGACGGGTATGACGGGGATTCCGCACCGGCACCGGGGCCCCCCGGCTCAGCGCCCGGGCGGCGTCGGGCAGAATGCGGTCCGACGCCCAGTCGCCGCCGCCGATCACGTTCCCGGCGCGGACGCTCGCCGCCTTCACCCGGCCTTCGGCGGGGAAAAGTGTCCGCAGGTAGCTGAGAAAAGCGAGCTCCGCCGCCGCCTTGGAGGCGCTGTAGGGATCGTCTCCGCCGAGCGGATGGTCCTCCGCGTACGGCCCGCCGGATGGATCCGGCAGGTAGCACTTGTCGGAGCTGACATGAATCAGCACCCGCACGGTCTCTGCGCGGCGGGCGCACTCGAAGACGTTTACCGATCCCTGCACGTTGGTGTGAAACGCGGCGGGTGGATCGGCGTAGGCCTCCTGCACGATAGGTCGGGCCGCCAGGTGAAAG
>Ga0164318_10008081_pt1 | contig 10218 bp, 17 predicted proteins | sample GuaBasSedimGuay9_FD_113734 | JGI IMG/M metagenome (GOLD analysis project Ga0164318, IMG submission 113734) | Subseafloor sediment microbial communities from Guaymas Basin, Gulf of California, Mexico - Guay9, Core 4571-4, 0-3 cm | ecosystem: Environmental > Aquatic > Marine > Hydrothermal vents...
ATCTCCCAAATTTCCGTTAAAATCTATCTTTGTTTTTTTATAAATGCTTCTTAAATAATCGAAAATGTTCATTTCTCTTTATTGCTTTATCAAATTTAATATAGTATCTTTTTGTAAATTTTCTACTGACAAATCTATATCCGCTCTTTCTTTTTTATCTACAATTTCCCCCCCTGCTTTTATTAAAATATCTTTTAGCTTTATTGAATTTTCATAAAAATTCAATAAATATCTTCTTGTATTCTCCACAAACTTCGATCCTGAGGAAGTTATAAACCTACCCAAATATGTCTCTACAAAATAAAACCTGCTTTCATTAAAAGCAGTAACTAACAAACCCAATACCTTTTGAGGAGTTTTCTTTTTAATTTTAGTTTCAACTACAGTAACAATATTATTGGGATTTACCATATAATTTAGATTAAAATCTGTTGCTCGCTCTTTTGCTACTATAATTTTAAAAGGAACTCCTTCATTATCTTCTACTTCCTGGTTATTATAAAAATTAACGAAAACAACTAAAGATTGTTTTCCTTGTCTCTTAACATACAACAATTCTGACGCTCCATCTTTGGCGTTTGTCATATCCCCAGAAAATAAAATTTTACCACCATCATCCCTAAAAGAAGCGTCCCAGCCAATTTTAGAACCTTCTTTATCTATTATAGATAAATCTAAATCTATTCTTCGATTACCCAAATTATTCCAGTATATCCCTACTATCATACTTTCTGGGACAGAAATATAACTGCCACAAGGAAAATATCCACTAAATTGCTTCTCTGTAGCGGGTAAAGAATAACTAATATAATCAGGAATATAAATTTTCTTATTTTTAATATTTTTCTTTACATCATTTGCAATCGAATCCAAAACTACATTTAAAATCCTCTTTGCCCGTATCTTGTTATCAAATTTAAAAGAAGTAGCATATCCTTTACCATTTCTTATTTTATACAAAATGGAATCTACATCTCCTTTAGTTCTAAATTTCAGAGCATATGCCAATCTTATTTTTCTAAATATATTTACTTTTTCAAGTTCTTCTTTTAATCTATCAACATTTAACTCATTATGTTTTATTTTTGCTGTAACAACATTCAAATAATCTTCTGGCATTGGTTTATGATATTTTTTAGCCAATCTTCTTATTTTATTTATTATTTGTTTCATTCTTACATTAGTTCTTAATGCCAAAAATATAGGTTTAAATCTATAAAATACTTCCGCCAATTTTTTATAACCTACTTCTCTATTATACTTTTCAAATAATTTTATTAAATCTTTTTTGCTATACTCTTTTATCTTCTCTATTACCTCTTTAGACTTTATAAGTAAAGTTTTATCTGTAATTTTATATACAATATATCTTAAAAACTCTATCGGCTCTTTAGGTATCAGATTTAAATAATCATACAGAATTACCCTAACTTCTTTATTCTTAATTTTTTCTATTTCTTCATTACTCACTTCAACAAATATTGCAACTTCTATTACATCTTTTATGCTATCTTCGTTTAAAGCTATTCTTGTTTCTAACAAATTTAATAATTTTTCTTTTAGTTCTTTCTTAGTATAGCCGTGAATTATTGTTAAATTAACCCCCTCAAATTCTGGTATCTCTAATGCTTCTTTAGGAATATATACATAATCGGCTTCTTGTGTTTTACTCGATTCAAAATCTCTCAATCCTATTATCTTTGCCCCAAGATTATCTATCCCCCATTGTTTACTCTTCTCTACTATGTATTCTATAGGATGCTCTTTACCATAAGTAGTAAGATAATGAGCCAACTGCTCTACAACCAAATCTTCTAAATTAGCATTTTTTACTTTTTGCCAAGATTTATGGAAAGATTTATTCGCTTCCTCCGCAGAAATACCAATAATTTTTCTTGCTAAATTAACTATTTTTCCACAGTCCTTATAACTAGCAATTACATAAGGAGATAATATAAAACCAAATCCAATTGTCTTTTCTAACCAATACTTGGATAACCTTTTAATTTTTTTCTCAATAGGCACACCCTTAAACAATCTTAAACAAGCTTCTAATAATCTATCCATCTTTATCTCCTTTTATATTAGGCAGCGGGCAGTAGGAGCCAAATAATGTTATTCCTATAGGAACTGCTTTTGCCGTGTTTTTCTAAAAGAGCGGGGGCTAACTCATCACCATTGATAGTCAATAGGAAGCCCCTCTGCTCTTTATTCATTATTTCTTCATTAAATTCTCTAACCCATTCAAAAACATCTTCGAAGATCAAATTTTAACTCTATTCATTAAATATCTTACCAACTTCCATCATATTTGCTAAGAATATAATCTCAAAATTAACTCCCAAGTTCCAATTCATCTCTATCTCTGCCAATAACTTAGCGATTTTAGCACTTTTATCAAATCCTATTTCATTATAATTCTTAAATATATATCTAAATAGCCATTTATTAAATCCTTTCACATCAAAAGATCCAGAAAATGTTTTACTAGCAATATATTTAAAATCCAACTTTCTTATTCTTTCTAACATCTCTTTAAATCCACCATAAATATCAAAATTCTTAATTATTTTTCTATTTTGTAACGTCCCTACCATTGACCTAATATCAGGATAATAGTATTCAATTAAATCCTCTATTTCAGGATCAAGAATTTCTATTTTTTCTTCTTTAACTATATATAATATTCTTTCAAATATTTTATCTTTATTGGGTTTATTAAAATCTATAACTATACATCTACTTCTTATGGGTTCTATTATCTTACTAATATCATTACAAGTGAATATAAAAAATACGTTACTGGAATAAGTCTCTATTATATTCCTAAGGGAATTTAAAGCTATCCCAGTCATACTATCACTTTCTTCCATTATCACACATCTCTTAACTCCCCTTTTACTGCTCAAAGAAGAAGCAAAACTACTAACTTTATCTCTTATAGTATCTATTCCTCTCTCATCAGAAGCATTTAAAATAAGTGAATCACATCCTAATTCTTTAACAATAATATAGGCACAAGAAGTCTTCCCAGTCCCAGCGGAGGAATAAAATATGAAAGAAGGAATCTCCGCTGGGTTACTGAGAAGGGAGTGTAATTTATCATAAACTCCTTCCTCCAACACTAAATCTGAGAAAGAAGAAGGACGATACTTCTCTATCCATACTTTATCTTTTAAATTCATATTATTTATTCTCCTTCCGTAACATTTTCTATTATCGGAGCAATCATAAACATTACACTATAATTCTCTACATTTACTTCTAATCCAAATAAATTATCTGTTTTTGCATAGCATTTTATATCTGTCTTTATAGTTGATAATAATTGAACTATAATAGTAGATAACCTTACTTTAAAACTTTCTTTAGGTGGATTAGAATATTTTAAATAAGCAATAATATTATTTTCTTTTTTATTAGAAAGAATATTCAATTTTTCAGTGCTTCCTTCTAAAACTATATCATCACTTCCTAAGGAAGATATAGCAGTTAAAAAATTATTCTTTTCAGTTACAGATAAAGAAAATTCATTTTCTAATTCTTTTGCTTTTTCCTTAAATTTATTAACATCAAATCCATTATATGCTGTTTTTGTAATAAAATCTGGATCAGCTAAAATTAAATTCACCTCATAATTATCTAATACTGAAGAAATATTCAAATAATTATTATTCTTTTTTAAAATAATATAATCTCCTTTAAAACTATTTATTATCTTCCTAAATAAACTAAAATCCTCTATTCCCAATATTTCATCTGTTTTTACTGTAGATTTCTTATCTAAAAGGAATATTGAATTAGATACTATTATTGCTGTAGGTGAAGGAGCTAGTGTAGATATACTCTTTTCTTTAGCATCAATATTAAATATAACCTGTTTTACTTCTGAATTTCCTTTTAAAGCAATTATATTTAGATATTCTACAAAACTATCTTTTTTTATTATCATTTCTTCTTTGTTCATAGCTTTATCCTCCTTTTTTTGTTAAAATTATCTCTTTTATATTATATATAACGAAAATTAGCAATTTGTCTAGTATTATTTTAATTATTTTTTTATCATATAAATCATAATATATATATATATATCTAGTACATGATATATATTACTAATGTAATATATATCATTATATTGATCTCATATCTTACGATATGAGATCAATGAATATATATATGATATTAATCACTTACGTGATTAATATCAATAATTAATATAATATCTTACGATATTATATTAATAGAATCAAATCACTTACGTGATTTGATTCATCCTATGAATTACTTACGTAATTCATAGGATAATGATTCTATTACTTACGTAATAGAATCAATAAATATACTAAGATATGAATCACTTACGTGATTCATAATATATGATCATATAATGATTCTATTACTTACGTAATAGAATCATATCACTATATGAATCATAATACATAGTATTATGATTCATAGAGGGATATGATTCATCCTATGAATCACTACGTGATTCATAGGATTAATGATCATAATATATGATCTCACTACTAGAGATCTTAGTATGATCTTAAGTGATCATAATCCTACTAGAGATCTTAGTATGATTATGATCTCTAAGAGATGATATCCTAAGGATGATATAATTATATTGCTAATATAATATTTCATCATCTTTAATAAGATTATTTATTACTTTTTTATTAATTTGATGAATCCTACTTCTACTAACTTTATATTCCTCTGCTAGTTCTGCAAATGATCTATTTTCAAATAGATGTTTATATACTATGAAATATTCTCTTGTATTATTACTATATTTTTTTATTAATTCCTTAATATCCAAATTATTGCTATATTTTCTTCCTCTGAGTAATAAATTATCTAATAAAGGCAATAATTGTTTATTGAAATTATCTCTCACTATATTTTTTAAAGCATTATTAGTTGCTATTTTAATAAATTTCTCAGGATATAATTTCTTTTTATTCTTATATTTTTTATGATATTTTTCTATAGATGGAAGAATCTTTAAATAAACTTCCTGTACTAAGTCATTATAATCATAAGAAATATGCTTAAAGAAATTATAATGACTTTTATAATATAATAAACTAATCTTCCTTGCTATTTTAAAAAGATATTCATACTTACTGAATAATTCTTCATTATTAGTTTTATTATACATTTTTTCCTCCTTTTTTATATTATAACATACAGAGTAAAAAAACAATAAATATTTTTCTCCAGTTTTTTATATAATAGCATATAGAACACAAATAGGCAAAAATTAAAAAACGCGTCAGAATGCGATTTGAGGGGGGTTTGAGGGGATAGGGTATATAAAACATTACCTTACCCCTAAACTACGCTCTGACGCTATCTGACGGCGTTTGAAGCCTATTTGGAATGCTATATCCGATATAAAAATGCATATTTTAGCAAAAAATTATATTTTAAAGAGATTTATTCCATTTTCCCTTAGCATTTTTCTCACTATATCCTCCCAGGTTATAGGATAATAATTCCACATATCAACTCCTACATTTATAAGTAAAGTTTTTCCAACTCTCTTAAATAGCCATTTATCATGAACATGTCCAACAAAATTTATTTTATAATTAGGATTATAATGCTCTGGTTTATGAACAACATAAATTTTAGTTTTGGCTATTTCAATTAATAAACTTAATATATTAGTTTTAAGTGAATTATTCTTGTCATGATTCCCTTTTATAAATATTTTATTTCCTTTAAGTTGGTTTATCCAATATTCTGCTTTTTTAGATTCACCTTCTCCTCTGTTAGTTCCTGATTTGAAGCAAAAATCGCCATTTACTATAATTATATCATCATCCTTTACTCTTTCATTCCAATTTCTTATTAAAGCATTATTCATCCTATCTTGACTTTCTCTACTAACTTTAAATGGTATTCCCTTCTTATGCAATTCTAATTCCTTTTTGTTCATAAATTTTAATCTATTGGCATATCTTATTATGTTACCATGACCAAAGTGTGTATCCGCTACAAAATAATATCTCATTTTAATTTCTCCTTTTTTATAATTCTTTTTTAATATCTTCCAATATTTTATCCATTTCAAATAAAAAATCTTCTTCTGGTAAATTGTCCTGAAGCTTCTTTCTTAATTTTTTGACTTTTCTATCTATATAATCTTCTTTTTTAACTATCATAATCCTCCTCCTCCTTTAAGCATATTGTTTCATCTTTATCAACAAAGAATAAGTTTTTTTTCTTGCTAGCCCAGTCCCAAACATAATCCATAGGCAAAGTTCTTGCTGGTCTACCTGTATGATATTTGTCATAATAATTTGCCAGTTCATCCCAAGTTAATTTACGTCCTTTCATATTTACCTCCTTTTATTATAAGTTAAGTTTTGTAGTAGTTATCACACTTCAAACAAGAATGGCAACCATCAACAACACTATATGACGAACCCTTTATTATTTTCCCACAAAACCTACACTTGAAGCGAGGAACTTTATATCTCTTACCATTACTGTTCCATATTTTATCAAGCCATCTCTCATGTTTATTACGAGGTTTTTTGCCTTCCCAGTATACAAAATATGTCATATATTCCTCCTTTTTTAAAATGATAACCCACTTTTCATTCTTTCTAATAACCTTCTAACTTTCTCTTTTGCTAATTCATACTTTTCATTTATCAATAAATTATAAATAGTTTTTAATTTGCTGATTAATCTTTCATTCAATCTATCTGCTTTCATACATTTTTTACAACGATATACTATTTGTTTTCCTTCTACTTTTCCTAAAGGTGAATTATATAACCTACATTCAGGATAGCCCCAAAAATCTTCTACATAGGGACAAGTATAGTGGCATCTATTAGTATTATTTCTTTCAACTATGATAGATGTAACTACCTTTACTCTTCTTTGTTCTATTTCTGATTTTTTTCTTAATGTCATGTTATCCTCCTTCTTTTTATTTTTCTCAATAATTCTTTCCCTTTATCACTTATTATTCTTCCTTTGGATGTTCTAAATAATAATTCTTGTTTTAATAAATAAGGTTCAATATAATGCAAATAATTATATTTATCAGTATCTAAATATGCTGTAAGTTCTTGTATTCCAACGGCTTTGGAATCTTTAAAATTATTCAAATAATTTAATATTTTAATATCTGTTTCAGTAATTCCTTTATAAACTATATTATAAACTTTGAACATTTCCATTAATTTTTCTCGGTCTTCAAATCCTTTAAAATATATTCCACTCTCTAAATATCGTATAGCATTTCTGGGTGTTAATCTACTATTTTGGGCAATACTTTTATAGAACCATTCTTTTGGAACTACTTCTTTGAATATTCTTCTTTTATATTGCTTTATTATTTTAATTATATCCTTTTCTTCATAATCTGCTAATTGTAATATAAGTTTAAATCTATCAAAGAAAGGTTTTCTATCTCTTATAATTTCTCCCATTTCAGTTGTTGCTCCAATAAGAGTGAATGGTTTTATTCTATCTTCTTCTAATATAAAATCTTCCATAATTGGATATAATTTTTCTACTATATCTCTATCTAATGCGTGAATTTCATCTATAAATAAAACTCCTCCTTTCAATTCTCTTACCTTCTCTTTAAAATATTTAAAATCATCTTTTACCTTACTTCCAATTATTTCTACAAAATTTACTTTTAAAACCTTGGCTATAATACGAGCTAAAGTAGTTTTTCCCATACCAGGCTTAGCAAATATTAAAGTATGAGGAAATTTTCTTTTTCTCTCTTTACAACCAATTAAATAATTTTGAATAATTTTTTTAACCTTTTCTTGTCCTATATATTGTCTAAAATTTTCTGGTTTAAAATTGTTGGACATATAGTCCTTAATTTTTTCTTTTTCTGGTTCTATTATTTCTGGTTCTATTATAGATGGTGAAAATATTTGTGTTGATATATAGCTTTCTGTTTCAGTGGCTAAATAATTATGAATGAAACTTTTTTCTGCTGATTGTATTATTTTATGTAATAAATATATTCCACCATATAATGATAACAACAAAAATAATATTAGATTCATCTTTTCTCCTTTTTTTGTTTTATATCTTACAATTATATTATATCTTACAAGGTAAAAAATAACCGATATAATATATTGTCAATGAGAATTGGCTCAAAATGGAACCAAGATGGCAAAAAATCAGCTGAATTGTGATTTATTTCACTGACAAAAAAAGTTCTTGCATTCAGCTCTTTTTTTCTTATAATGTAGATGTAATATAAATCGGTTTATATATAAGGTATTAAAGATATAATATATAGATATAATATATACCTTAATATAATAACGGCGGGAAAAAGGAGGTGAAAGGTGAAAAGGAGTTTGCGTAAATTATTGAGGGGAATAGAGTTGGAAGAAAAGAAGAGTGAGAAGGAAAGGATACGGAAATTGAAGAATAAGTGGTTGAGGATGAATCGTAAGAAATTATGGCAGAGAAAAAGCAGTAAAAAAACGAGGATGAGTAAGACAGGATTGTCAAGGTATAAAACTTATATTTTAATGAATGCAAAAGAGAGATTTGCCACTGACAAAAAAAGTTCTTTACAAGTTAGCTGAATCTGCTATAATTAGGATGTAAGGCGAAAAAAGGAGGAGTAAAATGAGAGTATTTAAAGAACCGAACTTATCTAATGGATGGGTATGTCCTATATGTTATACAAATGAAAAAAAACCAGTAGTGCTTATTCCTGTAGAAGGAACTGAAGAAGGAAATAATATACAAGCTGAGCAATTCCATTTAGATTGTATAGGGCTGGTATGGGAGAAAAGATTGGGGATTATATATCAGAAAGTCTAATAGATTTGATTAATCACGTATACATGGAACTGAAGTCGGAAGTATAAAAAAGGAGGTGGAGTATGTTTTATGTGGTATTGATTCTATTTTTACTCGTTTTGTTGGCTCTTGCTATTTTGCATGATAAGGAAGAAGTGGTATTTGGTGGAGTTGTTGGAACGATTATTTCATTTCTTACATTGCTCTTTGTGGTTAATTCTGGGATAGTAGTTTATCCTAATTTGATGGGACAAAGAGCAGAAGTTTTGAGTCTGAAACAAGAGATTCAATCTGTCAAAGAGGCATATTATAGAAAAGGATATAATTCAAAGGATTTAATTAATTTAGATAATATGAAGCAATCCACGAATTTGAGTCAGTATATTGCTCTTTATGCCAAAAAGAAAGCTGAATTCAATTCTTCTTTAAGAAAAATACAAACTCTGAAACAGTCACTGCTAGCCTATTTGTTTAATTATACCATGTTTGTTTCCAAAAAAGTAATGGATATTAAACCTATAGGAAATATTAATTAAGAGGAGGTGGATAGAATTGATAATCTATAATAAAGTGAAAAGATATAAAGAATTTATAGATTTTTTCATAAGGAAGCAAAAACCAAGATGCTTCTTCTGTGGAAAAATAATAACACCTGATAGTTTCTATCCTAAGAAAGGATATAAAAGAGATGAATTAACTATTCATCATATAGATGAAAATAGAAATAATAATAATCCTTCTAATTTGGTGTTAGTTCATAGAACTTGTCATAGAAGGTATCATAGGTTGAGGGATTTAGGTCAAATTAAGAAACTAAGAAATCCAAAAAAGATATGAAACTTTATCATGTTACTACAAATAAAAAAGCAAAAAAATATAGAGAAACTGGTTATATTAAATCTCCAGTTAGAGGATTTACTACATTACAATCTGCTATGGCTTGGGCGATTAAGATTGGGAGGAAGGTAATATATGAAGTTGAAGGAGATCCAGCTTATAAATTACCAGACCATCACAATAAATGGGGAGAAGCGTGGTGGATAGATAATAATATATATAATTTCAAATGTGTATTTAGTTCGAAAAAGATGCTTAATAAAGAAGCCCAAAAAGGAGATAAGAATGGAAAAAGAAAAGGAGATTGAACGATTAACTAAAAAGAAGATTGACTTGGAATTACACCGAGTAAGAATTGGAGTTAAAGTTGTGGAAATACAAAGGGAAATTATGGATTTACTCAGAGATAAGGGGAGTGAGAAATGAATATAAAGGAATATGTTGGGCATTAAAAAGAGGAGGATAAAATGATTAACTTAATAATAGCATTCTTTTTGGGATTAGGAATTGGAGTAGTAATAGGAATAGTGTGGGCTGTGTGGACTTTTATAAAATCTTAAAGGA
>Ga0164318_10008082_pt1 | contig 10217 bp, 9 predicted proteins | sample GuaBasSedimGuay9_FD_113734 | JGI IMG/M metagenome (GOLD analysis project Ga0164318, IMG submission 113734) | Subseafloor sediment microbial communities from Guaymas Basin, Gulf of California, Mexico - Guay9, Core 4571-4, 0-3 cm | ecosystem: Environmental > Aquatic > Marine > Hydrothermal vents >...
AAGAGGGAAGAAAAGAAGGATCTCTCGCAAAGTGCGCCAAGCGCGCAGAGGAATCTCTCGTCCCCCTAACAACCCAACAACCCAACAACTCAGCAACCCAACAACCCCGACCTCTGACCGCTGACCTCCGACCTCTGACTGCGACCGCCGACCCGCACTCTCTGACATCTCACATCCGACTTCCCCCAATCAACCATTGACCATGATCCACTAACCAATACCGATTAGAACGACGGCTACTGCACCCCGACTTTGTCGGGACAAGTCCCATCTGCAGCGGGACGGCATCTTTTTCGCCCCCACCGGCCCACCACAAGGAATCCTCAAACCGGAATGCCCGGGGAGCGGTTCGGATAAAGTTCCAGAAGGGCGGGAACCAGATCCGGCAAGGAGCGTACCCGCGCGAGCAACCGCCCGCTTCCCGGACCTTCGGCAAAAAGAGGTACAGGATTATCCGTGTGCGCCGGACTGTGCATATCCTCAATATTTCCGTGATCACTGGTCACCACCAGAAGGCCGCCGGCAGCCTTTATCAGCTCCCGCACCCGTCCCAGAAAACGATCCAGAATTCCCAGCACCCGGCAGGCCAGAGCCATATCGCCGGAGTGTCCCGCAATATCAGTCTGGAAATACTCGAACAGGGTGAAATCATGCTTCCGGGCAATCCCCACCAGGTGTTCCGCCGCGCGGTCCTCGCTTATCAAGGGACCGCGGTAGCCCCGTGGACGGAGCAATTCCCGGGTAATGTCCTGATAGACGGCCTCCCCTCGTTCCAGATAGTCCTCGTCCCGAACCCATCCGATGGCCGACAATGTCGCCACAGTGGTTACCGACCGGTGCCGAAGCCGCCCCCGCGCGTGAGTATCCCGCAGGTAGTAGGCATTGGCGAAAGCACACCGGTATCCCCGGCTCTGCAGCCGGCCGAATATGTTATGATTGGCAATGATCTGCCGCAGTTCCGCGTTGGGGAATCCCTCACGATGCCCGCCGAGCACCTTGGCCGCATTGACCCCCGTCAGCAGGGCGGTCTGCCCGGTGGCGCTCTGGGGAAGACCGGCCACGCCCATGGTGGCATCCAGCGCCACGGCGCTGCCCAGCATGGCAGCCAGAACCGGGAATCGGGTTGAATCTATGGGGTTCTGCGGCCCCGGCGCCCCGAGGCCCAGACCATCCACAAACACCATAAGAGTTGTGGGAACGTCGCTCATACCACCAGTTCTGGCACCCCCAAGTCTGCCGTTACAGCGATCCTTTCGCAAACCCAACCATCGCCGTGCATTCGTTTTCCCGAAGCCACCCGCCAGGCACCTCCGGGCGCGCGATGATATGCGGTTCGCCTCTGGTCACGGCCGGATAATAGCGTATTCTATCTCTAGCAGCCGGATGGGCCCCAGACCGGTTGGCAGTCAGAATATGATGCGCAAGTACTGCATACAGACACTCGGCTGCCAGATGAACGTGGCCGATTCGCGCTATGTGTCGGATGCCCTCTCGCGGTTGGGTCTTGAACCGACTGAAGACGTCCGGGAGGCCGACCTGGTAGTGCTCAATACATGCGTGGTCCGCGAACAGGCCGAAAGGAAAGCGCGCGGCCGACTGGCGTTCCTGGGCAGCCTGAAGAAACGCAAGCCCGATCTGGTCATCGCCCTTATGGGCTGCCTGGTCGGATTCCGCAAAGACCGCTCACTGGAAAAGAGCTTCCCTTTTGTTGACCTCTTTCTGGCACCATCCGAATTCGAGCCCCTGCTCTCCCTGGTAGGCAATCGGCTGGGGCGCTCGGCCGCAGACCGCCTTCCAGCCACCGGCTGCAGTGACCGGGAGATACCCCTGCTGCCCGCCAGCGATGGAGTCACCGCGCTGGTTCCCGCGGTGATCGGATGCTCACATACCTGTGCTTTCTGTGTCATCCCCTATCGGCGTGGACCCGAGAAAAGTCGGCCGATGGCCGTGATCCTCGAGGAGGCCCGACATCTCGCGGCGCGGGGGATTGTGGAAATCACCCTGCTGGGACAGATCATCGATCGCTACGGGCTTGATCTGGATGCGGACCACAGACTGCCCCGGCTGCTCAACGCTGTGGCGGCGATCGAGGGCATTTCAAGAGTGCGGTTTCTCACCAGCCATCCCGCGTGGATGGACGACGGAATCATCAGAACGGTGGCAGGAAATGACAAGGTATGCCCGCAGTTCGAAATCGCCGTGCAATCCGGCAACGACGAGGTCCTGCAGCGGATGCGGCGGGGACATACCAGCGATGATTTCCGCCGCCTGGTGGACCGCATCCGGGAGGCCATGCCGGATGCCGCCATTCACACCGACGTCATCGTGGGCTTTCCCGGAGAAACGGAGAAACAATTCCTGGATACGTGCCGGCTTCTGGAACAACTGCGTCTGGACAAGGTTCACGTGGCCGCCTACTCGGAGCGACCGGGGACGTTCGCCGCGCGCCATTACCCGGACGACGTGCCGCCGGAAGAAAAGAAACGCCGGCTGAAAATCGTGGAGCAACTGCAGCGGGAGATCCAACTGAAGAAGAATCGGGCTCTGGTGGGAAGTATCGTGGAAATCCTGGTGGAATCGCGCAAGGGCTCACGCTGGTACGGCCGGACACCGCAAAATCGTATTGTATTTGCCACTTGCCCGTCGGCCGCGGATCTGCGCGGGAAGCTCGTTTCGGTGAGAATAACCGATTACGGGCCTTATTCGCTGATCGGAGAAATAGTCACGCCGCAATGACAACGCCTGACCCAGATACGGCGGATCCATCCCGGCGGCACCGCAGCCGCGCGCCGCTTATTCTATCGTGCCTGGTCTACCCCGGCGCCGGCCAGGCACTGCAGAAACGCTGGTTGCCCGCCGGCATCTTTGCGCTGCTGTTCACTGTGTGTCTGACCGGCCTGTTCTTCAGCGTGCTGGTGCCTGTCTGGAAGAATGTGACTGCGGCATTGAGCTTCGCCGAAAGCGGAGGCAGCGGGATTCAGTTTGCAGGCATCAGTCTTGCCCGGGTGCTCGCATGGCTGATTGCCGGACTGGCGATCTACGCCGCCAACGCGGTGGACGCCTACCTTCACTCCTGATTTGCGGAATCGCCGCTATCCGCCGCGGCAGCCGGCGGAGCACTACCAATTCCGGCCTCCGGCAATACCGCCTCGGCCGGGCTTTCTGCTTCTACGGCAGGGATCTCCAGACGGATCCCGGCGCCACCGGCTTGGATTTCGACCTGCGTGGTGACGTGCGCAGGACCCATGCCAGCGCTCACCTCCCAGCAACCCGGCAATAGTCTGAACCGGGCGCTTCCCGCGGAATCGGTCGCTGCGATCCGTTCCCGGTACAGCCGATGACGAATCAGCAATTCCAGTCTCTGGGCCATCTCGGAAGGGAAACACTCCTCACCATTTACCCTCAGCATCTTCGCTTCCATGAGAACGCCTTCAACTCGAGGCTCGGCCAGCAGAAGCAAAAGGCAGTTCAGAGTACGTTGAAGTCCCGATTCGTCCATCTTCCCGAGGAACCGGAGGGGCGCTACGAGGATCGGAATCTCCGCCTGTCGCACCACCGCCAGTATGCGCTGGGCCGTTGCATCCTCCCGCTCGACAGAGCAAGCCAGCCCCAAGCACAGCCCGTCCAGCCGGGCGCCGCTTTCCATGTAGGAAAGTACTGTCTGCAGGAACGCCTCTGCTTCGGACTCGGTGTGCACCATATTGATCCCTACAAGACGGCGAGTCCCCCGGCTGACCATCCCTGCTTCATAGGCCATCTGCCGCAGCAGATTCAATCCGAGGCGTTCATCCAGCCAGTTGCATCGTCCGGTCTCGCCCATGATCTCCAGGGCATCACACGATCCACGGACGTGGGCCGCTGCTACCCGGGCCCAGCGGAGGACCACTTCGCGTAACTCAGACTCCGGCAGATCAGTGGCCCAACTTGGCAGATCCTCCCGGCACTGGGAAACCGCCGGACCGGCAAGCGAGCGGAATTCCAAGGCTCGTGCCAACGAAAGGATCTCGTCCACCGCTGCGAAATGATACTCTTTGGGCGCCGGTTCACAGTCGGCCCAGCTCAACACACCCGGGGACATTACTGATGAAAAGAGTCCCGTCACCGCAAGGCACCGCAATCGCTCCTCCAGGTTTCCGGCATCCCCGCTCTCCCCCAGGTAGAAGCCCAGCCGGACTCCGGGAGAAATCATCCTGACACGGACGGGGATCCCCGTAGCCGGCTGAGTGGCGCGATAGACGGTCACAGTCAGCCACCCCGCGCGAGCAGCATCTATCGCGTCCACGAGTCGCTGCTGCTGCTGAAAAAGAAACCGCTCTGACAGCGTGGTGTCTTCCGCCCGAAGCTGGCGCACTTCGCCATCGGCCGGTCCTACCAGCAGCACGGAACGGACTTCCACCGTGACCGCGCCACCAACGCCTTCGCCGCATAGAAGATCAAGACGGTGAATCCCCGGACCGGCCCTCCAGGGGGCGGCCGCCGATGTCCACCTTTCCGCGGGCAGATCAAACTCCCCCAGACTAACTCCGTCTCCCCTGACCTCCAGCCGCGCCGGACCCCGGGACGATGCGCGCCCTACCAGTACAACCTGGCCGGTAAAGCCGGCCGCACTCTCCATCCAGAACGTTACCTGTGCGGCGCCGGTCCAGGTAAGCACGCTGTCGCAGACAGTCACGTTACCGGCGGCTCCGCTGCCGGTAAACTCAAGCTCCAGCCCCCCGGCCCCCGCCCACACAGTAACGGCCGCCAGCAGGATTCCGATCGTCAGCCGGCTTCTTGACATTTCCCACCTTCGGCGATCTTGCGGCGCGCCGCTGATTGAGCGGCTTCAAACACCTTCCTGACCGCCACGTTATGATCACGAGCCAGCCTCCGGCAGTCCTCCATTTCCGGACTGATGGTCACCGGATGCCCGTGAAAATATCCCACTTTCACACGGATCGCCCCGAATTCTGTGGAAACCTCTTCAATGCTGCGATGCAGGACCGACCGCCGCAGAAAGCTCTCGCGGACTCCCAAAGTTGTCGTCTCGGTGAAGAGTATCTCCAGCATCTTTTCCCTGAGGCCGGGATCACAGATCACGCGGATTTCGGCTGCCGGGCGCTGCTTCTTCATGACTATGGGCAACGCGTAAGCATCCAGGGCACCCGCCTCCAGCAGCCTGCCGATCGTCACACCGAGGAGCTCCGGAGTGGTATCGTCTACCGAGGTTTCCAGGAGCAGGCAATATTCACTGCTCTCCGCCTCATCGGACTCCAGAAGCACCGCCCGCAGAAGGTTCGGCCGGTGTCCGCCCTCATGCGTACCGATCCCATAGCCGACCCGGAGTACCGCTGCACCGGAAGGCGGCGCGTCCGCGTTTTTCAGCGTCATCAGCAACGCCGCAGCGGTCGGTGTCACGGTCTCGTATTCCTCCGGCACGTAGACCACCGGGTGCCCCCGTAGCAACTCCAGGGTCGCCGGGGCCGGATTGGGCAGGATCCCGTGGGCACATTGTACGGTCCCGCGTCCCAGCGGCAGCGGCGCCACCGACACGCGGGAAATGCCGAGCAACTCGACTCCCAGCAGGCAACCGCATATGTCGGCGATGGAATCCAGAGCACCGACTTCATGGAAATGGATTTTTTCCTTTTCCACGCCGTGGATCCTCGCCTCCACCTCCGCCAGCCGGTCGAACACCGCCAGCGCCGTCTGCCGCACACCCTGCGACCATGAATCCGCTCCGTGTATCATCTCGCGGATTTCGGGCAGGTGACGGGCGGTGGACGGCGCGGCTGCGGTCCGTACCCGGATGCGCGTTCCCCGAACTCCGCCGGCCGCAGCATCCTCCTTTGCGATGGAGAGCCCCGCGAGGGGAAGTTCCCGCAGGCGGTCTTCCACGCGGGACAGATCCACACCAAGATCGACCAGAGCTGCCAGAATCATGTCCCCGCTGGCACCGCCGATTGCCTCGAAGTGGAGATGCCTCATTCCCGGCCCTCCTGGTCCGGGAGACGGTTGATCATGGCCGCGGCCACTCCGGCCCCGAACCCGTTGTCGATATTGACCACCGTCACACCCGCCACACAACTGTTCAGCATTCCCAGCAACGCCGCCAATCCCTGCAGACTCGCACCATATCCCACACTGGTGGGGACTGCAATCACCGGCCGGTCAACCAATCCCCCGACTACCGAGGGCAGCGCTCCCTCCATACCCGCTACCACCACCAGCGCGCGTGAACGCCGGAAAAGCGGTACGAATCTCATGACCCGGTGCAGTCCCGCCACCCCCACATCGTACACCCTTTCCACCCGGGCCCCGAGAAACTCGGCGGTGAGAGCCGCTTCCTCACTTACCGGAAGATCTGCGGTTCCCGCACTGACGACGCACACCCGGCCGCGGAGCTGTCTCCCCACCGGCGAGCGGACGATGCGGGCGTCGGGATGGTACTCAAGCTTCGGAAACCGCTTTGCCAGTCTGGCGGCCTGCTCCTCGCTGACCCGGGTAGCCAGGACCGGCTGTCCGGACGCCAACAGTGTCCCGACGATCTCCTCCACCTGGCCGGGACTCTTGCCCTGACAGAAGACCACCTCAGGAACTCCGCGCCGCCGCAACCTGTCCACATCCAGGTCCGCGGCAGAGGTTCTCAGCTCAAGCAGACTCCACAGTCGGCGGGCGGCTTCTTCTTCCGACATGCGGCCGTCAGCCAGATCTTTCAGTATCTGCTTCCAGTCCATTTGCCCTGATCCGCAAGAAAAACACCGCGAACAGCCCTCGCTCTCTCCCGGCAGCCAAGCACATCAGCATGATCGCCACCCCCGCGCCCGGCAAGCTCATAATCCATTCACTATTACATGAGCCAGCCTCTGGGGAAAAGCGCTGTCTCCAGCACAGGTAGAGGCCGAAGCCTGAGGGACTGCTTATTGCGACCCGTCACCGGAGTCGGGTGTCAGTCCCGGGGGTGGATGCTCGGTACGTCGCACTGTGCCGTCGGTGTACAGCACGTGGTACTTCCCGCGGTGCGGAGCGGGGTAATTGGTGGGATCCAATGCGTTGATTTCCACCAGCATCCAGGTAAGCCCCGTCTTGCCCAGCCGCTGGTTGTTAAGCTCTGTGTTCCAGATGTAGCTGACTCCGTACTTCCGTATCCGGCGGCCGCATGCCGGACAGATGGCGATCTCTTCCGGATACCCAACATCCCTCAGGAAGCGAAGCAACGAGCCGTTGGCGTATTTTTCTTCAGGATAAAGCACCAGCCGCGGCAGGGCGCCGTGCTCCGCCTGGTAGAGTTCGAAGGCCGAATAGATCTGCTGCAGATGTTCAATGCACATCCTTTCCTGCTGCATTCCACGGAACACCCACCGCAGTCCTGCTGCTGTCGTTCCCAACAGTCCCAGTACGAGCACCAGGACCATCAGGCGCAACTCCGCCACACCGGCGCGCATCCTTCTGCGTGCCGGACCGCCAGCGTGCCCGTTCATGCGGTTGGATTTCATTTGCGCCTCAACTCCTGCAACAGTCGTTGAGCCAACGGTGCCGGCCACTCGTAGCTGGGAATACTCGATCTCAGGGTTTCTTCCAGCGCCATTGTCTGTACGTGCCGGTCACCCACCCGTTCAGCGCGCACCGCCAGTGCAAACCACGCATCGTTGCGGAAGATGCGCGGCATTTGCGCCAGAGCAGTCCGCAACTCATCCGGCTCCTTTTCTCCGGCCAGGATCGAGACCAACTCGCGGAACGGCCCGCGGGGTGGATATTCACGAACCATCAGGGCCGCCTCATTCTCGCTACCGGCCCGCACCAGGTACCACTCCAGATCCCAGCGGCCCATGTCCTTCATCAGTCGCGAGCCTCCCTTCAGAGCCAGTAGGCGCTCATAGTCGGCCATTGCCTCGGAAAAATTTCCCGCCGCCAGTTGTACACGGGCTCTTTCCAGTACGGCTACCGACTCCATCCATTCGTCGCCGAGTCGTGCAAACAGCTCGGCGGAATGGCCCAACAATTGGGCAGCCTGCTGCCAATCCCCTGCCCGCATCGCCCGCCGGCCCCGCCGGAGCTGATCCCAGGCCTGCGGCCGCCCCGTGTTATTCTCCACGCCGGCCCGGTATGCCTCCAGCCGCTCCTGTACCGAGCGCAGCAGTGCCAGATTGATGAGCCCTTCGGTCCGGGCGTCCATAAGTCGCACGCGCGAGTAAAGATCCACGCCCAGGCCCACCACCAGACACGCAACGCCGGTCCACAGCGCCTGCCGACGCTTCCGCAACCAGAAGGAGACGTCGTCCGCCACGCTGGGATGCCGGGCCGATACACGCTTTCCGGCCAGTGCCCTTTCCAGATCCTGAGCAAAGGCCTCGGCGTCCGGGTACCGGTCTGTCGGGTTCTTGGACAGCGCCTTGAGGATCACCGCCTCCAGATCCGGTGATATCTCCCGGCGAAACAGGCGCGGCCGTCGCGGAGGCTCCTCCTGCACTGCCTTGAGAACATCCTGCATCCGGGCCCGATGACCGACACTGTAAGGCAACACGCCGGCAACCGCCTCGTACAGCACCACACCGAGAGAATAGATATCGCTGGAAGGTCCCACGTGCTCCCCGCGCGCCTGTTCCGGAGACATGTAGAGCGGCGTCCCTGTCAGTGCACCGGTCACGGTACAGGAGGGCCAGTCCACCAGTTCAGCCACTCCGAAATCAGAAAGCAGCGGCTCTCCGAACTCGTCTATCAGGATGTTGCTGGGTTTCACATCCCGATGCACGATCCCACGGCTGTGGGCATACTGCAGTGCCCGAGCGATCTTGATGATGATCCCCACCACGGCTTTGAGGGTCATCGGCGTGCTCTCCAGTGCGGAGTCGAGAGTCTTACTGCGCCGCACCGACTCCATCACTATGTAGTGATAAGGCCCCTGGCGCCCGGTCTCATAGATAGTCAGAATGTGAGGATGCCGCCGGAGTTTCTTGGAAGCTTCCGCCTCACGCCGGAACCTTTCCAGCATGGTGGCCGAGACTCCCGGCCCCTCCTGAAAAACCTTGATGGCGACCTCGTGCCCGGTCTCATCGCGCGCCAGATAAACCGTCGCCATCGCTCCGTGACCGAGAACCTCTTCAATCAGATATTTGCCCAGTCGGAATCCGGGGCCGGGGACCTGTGGCTGTACCGGTATCTCGCCCAGCTGAGCAGTCGCTTCAGCAGTGCTCTCTGATTTGGCATCGGTATCCATGGCCATGTGCAGCAGCGCCACCTCGACTGGGCAGCAGCGATCATGCCATCTGAGAGGTAACTCTGATAATTGATGATAGCAGTGTGCCGGGCCTGAGGCAATTGGTGATGGAGCTCTTGCCGCGCAGGCAGAGCCGTTTCAGTAATGGCGGTTCAAGATTGCAACCGGGACCACGGACGTATGGAATGCACACATCCCTTTCGAGCAGCAATCCGCCAGGGCTGTTCATCTCAACCAATTGCCTGCCGGCGCCATATCCCCGATCTGAGCGACGAGGCTGATGCCGCCGGATCGGATAGCAAGGGGTCCGGAATCGCCCGGTCATTCTGGCAGGACTCGCAGCCGAAATAAGTCACTATGTTGGTTTTCTCTGCTACGATGACAATTGTCTGGTTGTCCCTCGCCCGCCGCCACCGCTGGGACGAGGCTGAGACGGGTCCGTCTGTTGTTATCAGCTCGAAGAGTACTGGGCTAGTGCAATCCGACGGCCGGTCCCTGATTCTACATACCATCCGGCCCGGTTTTTCATGCGGGTCGGCACCGTCGGCCTGGCGGTTTTCATACTGGGTTGCATCTACCAGCGGCACCGGCAGGCCAAAACTGAGACCATCCGATCGCCGACTGCCGCGGACCAGGTCACCAAGGGATTTGCGGGACAACAGCCGCCGACCGGCACGGCGGGAAAAAATCTTGAAATCTTCCGCGGGCGCCTATATGTTAACGCGCTCATAACAGATGCGGTGGGGCAATGAAAAAGGGAATCCATCCGGAATACTTCGAGAATGCGGTGATTACGTGCGCTTGCGGAAACGTGATTCACACCGGCTCGACCGTCAAGGAAATGCACGTTAACACCTGCTCGCGCTGCCATCCTTTCTACACCGGTAAAGCCAAATTCATCGACACCGAGGGCCGCGTAGAACGGTTCCGCCGGAAGTACGGCGCGACGCCCGGAACCGGCGGCGAGAAGTAGCCCGCCCTACCCTGCCACCTCGGCCTCTGACGGAGCTCTCCGGTTGAG
>Ga0164318_10008083_pt1 | contig 10217 bp, 8 predicted proteins | sample GuaBasSedimGuay9_FD_113734 | JGI IMG/M metagenome (GOLD analysis project Ga0164318, IMG submission 113734) | Subseafloor sediment microbial communities from Guaymas Basin, Gulf of California, Mexico - Guay9, Core 4571-4, 0-3 cm | ecosystem: Environmental > Aquatic > Marine > Hydrothermal vents >...
AATAGAGAAAGTTATAGTTATTGTTATAACTGTTTTATAAGTCCAGCAACCTTAGATTTAAGAAATAATACGCAAAAGGAACTTTTAATTAGCTTGCCTTTTACCGTCCTTCCTTGTAATAACGATATAGGTGTTTCTGGACTAGTCTATGCATATATTCCTAATGGTGGTAATATTGCGGGAAAAAAATTATACGACAAAATCGTTTTCCATGTAACACCACGACAATCAAAATTAATAATTATGGTATCTGGAGGAAATTACTCTCTCGAGTATCAAAATAATAGCAATTGGACCTTATATGTTAAAGTGAAAAATATAAAATGGTTTCCAACATACAACCTCTCTTTCATGGAAAAACTACTAAAAAGTGAAAATGCTTGGTGGAATAGAACTGGTTTAAACCATTACAAAGAAATGATAAACAAATATGAAATGCCCCAAAATCCAACACCAGAGAATATAAAAGAGTACATGCTAATAGTGTATCTTAAAAATAAAGGAAAATCAAATGTGACAGAAAATGTAACGTTTAATATAACTATATCTGGTAAAGGATGTTGGAATCCAAATATAATTTATTTTGATGATTGGAATGAAATTGATGATGTTTTTTGGAAAATTAATTTAATTAAAAATTGGGTTTTATCTACTTATAATTTAATAATAAATATTGTTATTTTTATAATTATTTTCATTACATCATTATATATTCTATTAAATTATAGTTATTCAACTAACACAATTTCTAGGTTTTTTGTTTATGTTCTAAGAAACATATTTGTTCATATTTATCCTATTTTTAGAAATATTTTTTATAAATTTAGCAAAGAAGAAGTAGAAGAAACAAATAAAAAGGAACTATATGATCATGATAAAAAATTATTAAAAAGAAAACAAATAATATATATGTTCAAAAATTATTACAAAATATATAGAATAAGAAATAAATTTTCAAAAATCGAAAAACTTTACACATCTATATACACTAAAATTGAAAAGAATAAAAGAAAAAAGGAATTCTATTCAATCATTAAAGACCCTTACAGATATTCTAAAACATATTGTTATTATATATATAAAAAGATCTTTCATGATAGCGACTTTAAGCAATTGATTAATGACATTGATAAAGAAAAAATATTATTTAAAACAGACCCAGCCTTATTGGGATATATCGACTATTTTGAATTATCTAGGATAATACTACTATATATTGGAGTAAAAACATTTCCAGAAAAAAGTCTCTATTTTCTCAAAATATTCACAGAATTTAAAGAAAAATTAAAAGCCGATATCGAATACTTAATGAAAGATTCAAAGGAATACAATGCATTGATTAACTATTTAGGCCTAGACAATATTCCTAATAGTCCTGATGATTTCATTCTTGTTTTAGAGAAAAAGGGATACCTTCCAGATCTAGACTATGTTTATCGGGATGCCATAAAATCAATCAAAAAATTATACTTGCTAGAATCATCCAATGACGTCGTTATACACGCTTTAAAATATTTTAATAAATATAGAAGAGATGAAGAGAATAGTTAGTTTGACTGTAGTGTTAACGAGTATTATTTTATACATTTATGGTCATTATTTCTTTTCTTTTTTATTATATTTTTTATTTATTTATTATAATTTTAGAGATATTATTAAAAAACATTATGTTTTATATTTTGGAATTCCTTATCCATCATATCAATTTATATATGAAAATATTTCTCAAAAAAATTTTCTTTTGTTTAAAAAACTATCAATAGTATATCTGATAAATTTCACTAAATATTCCATCGAAGATATGAATCCTCTGGAATTTTGGGGTAGAATAAGACTTTTCTTTAACAATATTATATTTGATAAAAACTTTTTATTTCATATTTTTTTAATAAGAAATAAAAACAAAAATTATTATTTTATAAAGTTTGATTTTATTATTGAAACAGATTTTAGACAAAATTTGAATAAGATAATTTCAGCTATATCTACTTTATTAAATATATTTAAATCAATTGGAATTGATGTATATCCAATTAATTATTCTCAATTTGAAGAAAAAATACATAGTTTTATTCAAATAAGGAATATAAATTTAAATATTTCTATATTATTTATTATAATAACATTTATTATTAATCTGATATTTATAACAATTATAAATGACCTGTACGTTAAAACTATTATTATTTCTTTTTTGTTTTTATCTATAATAACACTCATATTAAGAATGAAATTAAAAGACATATGTCATGTTAGAACAAAAATGGACTCGTATTTTATTTTAAAGAAAAATTACTCATTATACAATCTACTATCACCTCAGGATATTTATGAAATTTCAGAAAACATTTATAGACTATTAAATTCGCACGACAATATCCTATTACACATAGTTGTTAAACGAGAATCAGTTGTTTCAAGAGAAGAAATAGGCAAAAAAGCCTTTAGACTGTACGACCTTGGAACGGCGCTCGACAAACTCAGTTTGATTGCAGAAAGCAAAATGCTGTACGAAATTGTTGACAAGAGACTAAGAAAAGGAGAACAACTATTTTCATTGGGATTTGAAATTCTTTGTAACAAGAACATTGCAAAAAACATCTTGTCCCTAATGGATTCTATAGGATTCTACTTTTCAAATGGCAGTTCCTTAAACATACCACTCTTAATCATTTAGTTCAATAAAACGTCTAAACTTGAACGGTATCTCAGCAGAGTCTTTTTTCACAACAACCCGCTTTGCTAGAGATTCTCCCAGAATCAGCTTGAATGATGTAAATGACGATTTTTTGACTTTTAACGGTATCGATACACCTATTAATGACCTAGCTTTGTGTCCGACCACGGCCACATTGATTTTTCTATACCTTACAACATGCTCGGTTAAATAAACCGTCACAGGATAGCTTCCAGGCTGTCTTGCTACCATGCTGTTTTCAACTTGTCCTTCAACGTAAAGCCCCCTTAGAATAGTATATTTGGGAAAAACCTTTTTCATCATGTATTTGTCAAACCTTTCTCTAACCCAGTGCTTGAAGGAAACTATTAGCTTTTTATGTTTTCTAACTATTTCATCACCTATACTCCACATAGGTGTTCCTTCGAGAGGAAGAACTTCACGAATATTTACACGTCTGACAAGAAGCCCTCTTTTTACGATTTCTTTCAAGAAATCTACGTTTTTCCTATAGGTTTGTCTACTTTCTCCTTTTAATCCTAACACAAAATTTATCCCTGGCAATAATTCAGGCATCCCGTTCCATCCGCGTCTTCTTCCCAGCTTGTTAACGATCTCTATAGCTCTTAATACCATTTTAGGATCATTTCCGATATTATTAGCCTTAACCACGTATGGATCTGCCGATTCTAGACCAAAAGCTGCAACATCACCTGGAGTATGCCATTTTATTATAGATTTCAAAGCATCCACAGCTTCTTCTTCATGCAAAGCTATGGTCATTGGATTTACATTATCAATATGTAAGGTTTCCAGGCTGGGCGCCACAGATCTTATCATACGCATCAGAGCATCTATTGCTGAGGGGTTTGGCGTAGGATATTCTACCTCATTGGTTCTCAATGCCATATATGCTAGAAAATCTGCCTGTCTTCCTAGGCGAAAACTCTTTACACCTAGTGAATAAAGTACACCTATTTCTTCAGCTATATTTTTGGGATCTCTAAATACGACCCTTCCAAACCTCGGCTCTATGCAAAAGGAACATCCACCCGAAACCCACCTTGGACAACCTCTATAAGTCTCAATTTCTGCTATAAGATTTAATCCAATGTTTGGATGTTGCAAAACGATACGGGCCCCTCTAATGGCAAACTTAGAAATAAGCGAATAATCCTTTCTAATCGCATATGGATTTACTCTTTCAACACTTTTTTCTCGCAACAGATCAAACAAAACTATCTCAGGGTCCCCGTATATCAGTAAATCAAATGCCTCCTTCAAATATCTCTTAGAAACAGCCCTTCTTCCCCCCGAATAACCGAAACCAAATCTGGCTGCTGGTCCCGCCAAAATTTTTATGGGACCATCAATCCTTCTACTGATCCCGAGGACTTCTTCCAAAGTTATAGGTTTTCCTCCAATATATCTTCCTGGAACAACAACACCAGCTATAATAACCAAGATGTTACTCCTAGACGCGAGTTTGTAGAATGTGTCTGGTTTTTTTCTAACTTCATCTATCGTAAAATAGTAAATTGACGCAGTCTTCTCGACGCTCCATATAGCTCCCGCCATATATCTGGGATAGACATCAATGTAAGGTGGTACGCCTAACCCTGCAGGCTCATCAGTATATCCATCTAGAATAACAACCCTAGTCGCCACCTATCCAACCCTCGCGACGAATTCTACCATAATTTCTCAAATAAACACCCCTATCCTCGACGATTTTGCCGATCACACTGGCGTTCTCTACTGTTGAAAGGACCATATGCACATATTCTTTCGGTACAGTAAATATGAAATTGTATTCTTCTCCACTACTATACAAGGCCTTTTCTAGTGCATCTTCAAAGCTTAGACATTCCAGTAGACCTGAAAATATAGGAATCTTTTCAAGAAATATTCCTACATTAGAGCTTTCGGCAAGATAATATAACGATAAAGCAAGCCCATCACTGTTATCTATAGACGATGTAATAACCCCTTTCACTGATAGCCATTTATCGACTGGTGGAACATTTGTTGAAGAATCTATGTTACCAGTTTTACATATTCTCGCATTACCCTCATGAATATCGTATAGAATCGAAGATCGCCCCACACTTCCTGTCATAAGAAGATATTCTCCAACACTAGCACCTTTTCTCCTTATAATTTGCCCATCCTCAGATATACCAATTCCAACAAGTGTCAGCCTTAAAACATTGTCAGCAACAATGTCAGTATCTCCTCCCAACAACTCAGCATTAAATATACGTAACCCCTCTATAATCCCCTCAAATATCTCTTCTACAGACCTTTCATCTAAAAACTTTGGAGCCCTCAGCGAAACCAAGCCTCCAACTGGTCGTGCACCCTTAACTAAAACATCGCTGAAAGCAGCGATTACAGACCTTTTTCCAATCTCTTTATACGTCAATGTGTTAAGCCAGTGAACCTCGGAGTCAAAAGCATCAACATTTACGACAATCTTTGACTTTCCAATGCTAAACCATGAAGCATCATCTCTTTCCAGCGAACCCATTTTCACTATCAAATCGATTATCTTATCTTCTCTCAGACTCAACATAACATATCTCTTAAAAATACACCATCAAAGGAGAAAATAAACTTATTTTTACTATCATCCTCTAATGAAGAACCTTCTCCAAATATTCCATGATTCTCCTAGGATCGCCTATTACACTTCTGTCGGTAACCATTAGCGGCGTTTTCATTGTACCGTATTCCAAGAGCAACCAACCCCTAAGACCATTTTTACCCACATCTACGACCTGAATTTTAGATAAGTTAGCCCCACTTTTCAGCCTTTTCAATATTTCCTTAGATTCTTCACTTTCATCCACATACAGTATTATTTCTCTTTCCTCGTCCATAATTCTCGTCCACATTTTCTATACACCATTTTCCGAATTTACACATGTATATTGCAAAAAACAAACTCCGAGTTTAATCCCTGCGTCCTATCAAAGTAATACATGGAGAAAGAGTAATCCTTACTAGTAATATATACTAAGAAACTATATTCATTTTAAAAAAATTCATTTTAATCTAATATTTCATTCAATATTACAAGAAACTACACCAAAATAATCAAAAGAAGCATGTTTAAAAATATATAGTGATATTGATGACAGGTTTAGTCTCCTTTACAACTGGAATTAGCGGTAGCGGACGTTTAGATCTACTCAAAGAAGTCGCAAACAACACACATAGACTTAAAATAATCGATGTAGGATCAAGAATGTATAAAAAATCAGAAGAACTAGGAATCCGAATTCCTGAAGGAAAAATTCTCGATATGGATCCCTTAGCCCTCGACTATCTACGCGCTGCAACATTCGAAGATATACTTCGCGATATAGAAAAAATGCGAAAAAAATCTGAAGCCATAGCAATAAGCACGCATACATGCTTTAGGTGGAAAAAACACCTAACACATGCCTTTAATTTCTACTATCTCAACAAGATAGACCCAGACATATACATCAACATTGTAGACAACGTCCACTATATCTATGCAAAGCTTCAAAATAACCCGGCATGGAAAAATAGGCTCACACTAAAAGACCTTCTTGTATGGAGAGATGAAGAACTCTTCATTACAAGAATGCTTGCAGAATATAGAAAAAAGCCATTCTATCTCTTCTCAAGGCGAGAAGACCCCAGAATGTTAGAAAAGATACTATTCGATGTAGAAATGGCAAAAAATACAAATAAAAAACCAGCACCCAAGGCTTACTTGAGCTATCCTATAACCCACATAAAAGGCTCACCGAAATTCTTCGAGGAAAAAGAAGAAACAAAGAAAAGGCTAAAAGAAGCAGGAATAGTAATCTTTGATCCAATAGCGGTTGAGGACTTTGAAATCGTCGACCTTGCATATTCCGCAAAGTCGAAAGGACAAAACCACATAAAGATAGAGGTTGGCGGTGTCGAGACTGTGATAAGTGTAGAAGAGGTTTACAATGCTTTAGAAGACATAAAAGACCAGGTTGTGGCAAGAGACTATCAGCTAATTATCCAAAGCGATATGATAATAGTATACTATCCTACAAAGATCTTATCACCAGGAGTTCTAAGCGAAATAAACTTTGGCTTTACACATAACAAGCAAGTATATGCAATATTTCCGCACGAAAGCGTAAGTCCGTTCTTCGAATATTATACCACTAAGATTTTCAAGGACGTTGATTCGCTCATAGAGCATCTTAGGGAAGAAAATATTCTACAATAGGTCCGAGCTTAGCTGCTTTTTTTATCTCTGCTTTGTAGCTAAAATTATAGACATTAGCTTTTTACTAAACATTTGGATGACACAAAAAAATAATGATCGGGAAGAAGTTGAGATTAGAGCCCTAGTATATCACTTCAAAGATACCTTTGAGTCAAAGGAAAAGATTCAGGAAAAGATAACTAGGTTTATTGAACTAAAAGAAAAATTTGAAGAAATAACATCGACTCCTATAAGATCTACTCGAATAGTTCTGCCTGCAGTCAACCCTCAAAGTCTAGAAAAGATCCTCAAAATTTATCATGAACTGGCAGAAGAATACGAAATAAACTATATAGCTGTCCCGCATCTACCACCCTCTAAACCCAACAATCTCATCGAACTTTTTGAAACTTATCCTCGCTTTTTCACGTCGACGCTATTTTCTAGAGAAAAACTTGAGATACTAGTGAAAACACTATATGATATCTCTGAGGCTTCTTGGCTTTACGGTGCAAGATATGCAATAGCATTTAGGAAAATTTTACAAACACCATATTTTCCAATAACAACAAGCTATGAGGAAGGAGTTACAATAAGCCTACTTTATACAGAACTTTTGAAAAACAATATAGATAAACCCGGCAAGGTAGAGAAAAAACTTGCAGAAATTGTTAAAAACGCAGAAAAAACCTTTCCCAAATTCTTAGGTATTGATTACTCCCTCTCTCCATGGATGGAAAACAGTGTTGCAGAAGTAATCGAGAAGAAAAGTGGAAAAATGTTTACCCTGCCAGGAACAATCTCCTCAATCATCCAGATTAATAGGATGATACAAGATCTCGCCAAAAATAAGGGGCTAGGATATAATGAGATAATGCTACCCCTCGGCGAAGACAACCGCCTCAAAGAACTAGCATTAAACCTACAACTAAGATTCAGCCACTTACTATCTTATACAGCATTCTGTGTAGCAGGACTAGACATGATACCTATACCCGACACAACAGAGCCAGAAGTAGTCAAAAACATACTACTCGACCTAGACCAAATCTCAATCCAAAAAAACAAGCCACTCGGACTCCGAATAATATTGCCAAGCGCGGAAGACGGGACAGAAATCACACTAGGATTCTTCGGCAAAATACCTGTACTCAACCCCCTGCTTTAGATCTCCATAACGGAGAAACTAGTCCAATATTTGCACACGATATGAGGGTCAGGGCAAAACACCCTCTCTAAGACACTTCTCAATGCCGTAATCTAATGTTTTCTTGCCTATAGCAATCAATACCAGCGAAAACACCCCCAGACATAATATGATCAGCCAGACGGGCTGACCGCTGGGCGTTATATCAAACAATCCCATATTGTTAAGCGTAGAAAGCCTCCAGATAAGATAAAACCACGTAGTTGGCAAAACCCACGACAAGCCTTGAAAAACTGGCGGCAAGATCCCTACAGGAAAAAGCTTTCCAGACAAAAGATCAGTAATAGTGTAAAGGAACCAGTTCACAGGATCACCCTTCTTTATAATCAAATTCACACCCGACGCGACAAGCCCAACCCCGATATAGAACATTATAAGAACAACAGCCATAGCCAGTGCAGCCACAACGTTTACCTTAAAGCGCACCCCAAAGACATAAGCCACAGCCAGATATATGGAAAACTTGCCCAGATCCGCCACAACCTTATAGAAATTGTTCAATAAAGCCTGGTGAAACAGAGGCATCGGACTGTGCAAAACAAACTCAAAATCATCCACCTTAACATACGCGCTGATAGAATACACCTGTCTTGCAATAATATCCAAAGCCAAGCCAGAAATTATAAAGGCGAGCGGAGAAACATCACCATAAACCGACAATCCTTCCTGGTACAGAATCGACTTTCCCAAGAAAATGTAAACTAAAACTGCTATCACCACATTAACAACATCAAGTATGAAAGCAGTCCTATACTGTATAACATAAGAAAACATCCCCTTGGTCACATCGTAAGTTATTATAAGCAAGTTTCGCAGCGGAATCCTTTTTCTAACTAATTCCTCGTAGCAACGCTCACTCATCCACCCCCACCATTTTCATATAAATATCCTCCAAAGTTGGCTCTTCAAGGCTAAAGTAAAGAATTTTAGCTCCACCACTCAGTGCAGCCCATATGACATCATGCACAGGAGGATTTTTCGCAGAAACCTTCACTCTAAACCTATGCCCACTCCTACGTCCGTCAAAACCCAAATACTCGACCCCCAAGACACCAGGCAACTCCCCAATATCCTTTAACAATCCATCCAACTTGCTATCCAGCACCATGTCTATAACATTAAAATCGGCAAGCTTCTTGAGACTATACACGTCGCCAAGCTCAACAAGCCTTCCCTTATTCATGAAAAACACCCTATCAGCAACAAGCTCCGCCTCTCTGACCCTCTGGGTAACAACCAAAACCGTCTTGCCTTCACCCTTACACCACCTCCTAATATACCTCCAAAGCCTTCTAGAAGCCAAAGGGTCAATGTTTACAGTCGGCTCATCCATCAGATAAACAGGAGAATCGGTCAACAGGCTTAAAATCAGGATCGCCCTCATTTTCATGCCGCTTGAGAGCTTTGACACCCAGTCGTCCGCGAAATCGCTCAAATCAAAATACTCGAGCAGAGCATCTATCCTTTCCCTTACAACACTCAGATCTAGATGCGGCGCATAATAATGAATACCCAAGTGTTCTAAAGTCTTCCTCAAAGTATATCTGGACTTTAGCTTTCCGAGAAGCGCGTCACGGCTTATATAGGTAGCAAGTCTCGCAATCTGATAGTGCTTTAACCGGGTAACATCATAGCCGCATATCCTCGCCTCACCCTCGTCAGGAAGCGATAACTTACAGAGTATCTTAAGCAACGTAGTTTTTCCCGCACCATTTGGCCCAATTATTACAGCCGCCTCCCCCTTCCTCACATGAAAAGTAACATTATCCACCACAGCAATTTTTCTTACCTCAGTAGAAGTTTTCCCAAAAATTTTTAGCCTTTTCTTACCCAATTTTTTCCTAATAAAATAATATTTGGTTAAGTTTACTACATCTATTAGATATTCCATACTAAATCAACTTAAATATCCTTCATAAAATCCTATTTTATAACTAATATAAAAACTTTTTATTATTATTAGCTTTATTTTGTTAAATTTTCTCCATTATAAACACCGTTATAGGAAGACCTAATTCCTAGGTAAAAGTATTGATCTAATACTACAATCCCTAACACCTAGTTTAACCATCTTTGTAACATAACTACAACATTTTCATGAAACACAAAGC
>Ga0164318_10008084_pt1 | contig 10216 bp, 8 predicted proteins | sample GuaBasSedimGuay9_FD_113734 | JGI IMG/M metagenome (GOLD analysis project Ga0164318, IMG submission 113734) | Subseafloor sediment microbial communities from Guaymas Basin, Gulf of California, Mexico - Guay9, Core 4571-4, 0-3 cm | ecosystem: Environmental > Aquatic > Marine > Hydrothermal vents >...
GATCCTCTTTGGCCCTGAGACGACGGTGCAGCGGCTGGAACTGAACGAGGACCGGACGGGCGAATGGGTTATCCCATTGGATAGCACCACGGATCGGGCAGTCATCACCATCTCCGGTTTGGCCCCCGTGACGACGGAGATGGCCTCCTATCACTATGAGATCATCCCTCAGTGAGAGCCTCGGCCGGGGTTGGTTGAAAACCCCAGGCCGGTTCTCGGTGCAAAAGGGGGTTGGAGGCCCGGCTTCAGCCGGGAAAACCCCGATAAATTGGGGCCTCCGTCGAGTTTTGCACCGGAAACCAGGCTGAGCAGTTCGATTTCAGGCCGGGGCAGGCAGGCGCTCAGTAGTGGATGTTGACCAGCGTTCCTACCTCAGCCCAGTTGAAGAGCCATTCCGCCTCCGAGGTGGGCAGGTTGACGCAGCCGTGGCTCATCGGGTGGCCGAAGTTCGAGTGCCAGTAGGTGCCGTGCAGGCTGTAACTCCGATAGAAGTACATCACATAGGGAACGTTGGGTAGATAGTAGCCAGGGCCGCTCATATCGTCGTAGCGCAGTTTGATCCAGATGCGGTACAGGCCGACGGGCGTGGGCGTGCGTGGCAGTCCCGTGGAGACGAGCGTCGTGCGCACCACCGTCTGCCCCTCGTAGGCAGTGAGGGTCTGGTGGGTCAGGTCTACGTCTATCCAGCGCACGTTGCCGTGAACGGATAGAGGGGACAGCGTCGCGGGTGACGGGAGCGGCGGCGCGGTGGGGAGGACGGGACGCGGCGTTAATGTGGGGGTGAGAGTAGGTGTGGAAGTGGGAAGGGGTGTGGGAGTGTTGGCAGGGGTGGGAGTGTGAGTAGATGTGAGGGTGGGGGGGGATGTGGGAGTGTGGGTAGGTGGGGGGGTGAAGGTGGGTATGGGAGTGGAGGCTAATGCGGTCAGCACAGGCAGGTCTGCTGACAGGGACCAGGCCAAGGCTCCGCCGATGAGGATGATGAGAAGGCCCAGGGCGATGAGAGCAACGAGATGGCTCCGTCGGCGGCGGGATGCCGGCGCAGCGGCGGCAGGCGAGGAAGGCGGCTTGGGGGGCGGTGGAGAGGTCACCCGGCGGCGAGCCCAGCGCAGCGCGGCGTGGGCACGGGGGTCGTGGGGATCGCAGGCCAGCGCATGAGCGACGTAGGCCAGGCTGACGCGGGGATCGTCGCTCAGCCACGCCATCCACAGCAGGGCGGTCACGTTGGTGGGATCGAAGATCAGCACGGTGCGGAATTTGCGCCGTGCTTTGGCTTTCTGTCCAGCACGGGCTGCAGCCTGACCATCTCGCAGCAGCGTGGCGATGCGGTTTTCCATCGCACCTCATCTTTCTTATCTTTGGTGGATCAGCCGTCAGAACTCCCTCAGCCGTTCCATCAATTGTTGGGGCGTGTCTGCCATGAGGGGTACGTAAAGGATGTCTGGATAGTGGGTCTCGAAGAAGCCGAAGAGATCGTCGCCCCAGGCAGCGGGATTGACGGCGATGACGCGGCGGAAGTCCAGGTCGCCAATGCCAGCGTCGTCGGCGCTGCCACCGATGGTGAAGCGGTGTGCGTCCCAGGCTCCCTCGACGACGGCGCTGGCCCAGGCTGCATCGGCCCCCGGTGGCAGTAGTACGTAGGTGCGGGCGTAGGGAGCACGCGGCCTCCCTCGGGGCGGTGGGGGCTGTGCGGGCGGCTGAGGCGGCATAGCAGGTAGGCTCTCTAGGGCGATCCTCAACGCATCGGGGCTCTCCGCCTCTAGTGGCACGTAGATAACACCGGGGTAGTGGGTCTCAAAGAAGGCGTGCAAATCGTCGCCCCAGGCAGCGGGATTGACGGCGATGACGCGGCGGAAGTCCAGGTCGCCGATGCCGGAATCGTCGGCGCTGCCGCCGATGGTAAAACGGTGCGCGTCCCAGGCCGCGTCCACCACCGCCTGTGCCCAGGCCGCGTCTGCCTGCGGCGGGAGGAGTACGTAGGTGCGGGAGTAAGGGGTGCGGGGGCAGCCCCGTGGTGGCGGCGGTGGGTCGAGGTAAGGGCGTGGGTTGAGGTAATCGGCGTTGGCGGGCATCTTCAGGCCCTCAACGTACAGCGAAAGGTGCAGGTGAGGACCGCTGGTTGCGCCCGTCTCGCCGGCGGTACCGATCACGTCCCCGGCCTGCACTGCCTGTCCCTCTTCCACCGGCACGTCGGTCATATGGGCATAGAGCAGCGTTACCTGCCCCACTCCTTCCACCTGGCTGCGCACGTAGACGTGGTGACCATAGCCGGTCTCGAGCATCTTCTTGCGGGTGACGACGCCGTCCAGACAGGCGCGGATGGGAGAACTGGCCGGATCGTCGTATTTGACGTGGAGGTCAACCCCGTTGTGACCGCCGTGCAGCGAATGGGCGTAGGAGGTATCGTAGTAGTGCTGCTGGTTCTCACCGTAGAATTGGGTATAGTGGCGGAACTCGGTGGGCCAGATGAAGCGCAATTGCTCCGGATGCGGCATGCGGGAGCGAGCCGCAACTCGGGTGACGACCGGGCACGGCTGCCCGTCGGCGTCCATCCACACCTGTGAGGCATAGGTCGGGTCGGGCGAGCGGAGGATGAAGGCGTAAACGGCCTGGATGCGCGGCCAATAGTCCTGGTACCAGGGCCAATCGTAGTGGCACTCATCGTACTGAGTGCAGGTGAAGTAGAACTCGGCGTACTGGTCGCCCTTGATGGCGCTATTAGTGTTGGGGTTGACGTTGGCAAACTCAGAGATGACCAGCGGCTTGGTCTTGAAGGTCTCCAGGTACTGGCGGATGAAGCGCATGCCACCATCGAAGGCACGCAGCCCCTCGGCGCTGTCCCAGTAGACGTGGCAGCAGATGAAGTCAGCCTCCTGCACGGCATCAGCGCAGGCTGCCAGGAACTCGCTCTGGGAGACAGCCGGCGCTCCCCCCGGCTGGCGGGGCGGCGGCGGGGTGAGGCCGGGGAAGCCAGCCCGTATCTGGGGGCCGAAGGCCGCTTTGAGCGTCTCCGCGACGGCGACGAACCACTCGCCAAACGCGGCGGGGCTGTCCCAGGAGACGCCATACCCACGCTCAGACAGATTGGGCTCGCCGTGCACTTCGAAATCGCGCACACCGGCCCGGACGAAGGCCTCTATAGCCGGGGCGAAGGTTCCCACGAACTGCTGGGGAGAAGTGGGATGTGCGCCTGGCTCCGGGCTGAGGAGTTGGACCAGAAACGTGTGGATCCCGATGTCCCGATAGGCGGACAGATCGGAGGCTGGGTTGACGAGGGCCCGCAGTTTGAGCGCCTCAAGGCCGGCCTGGCGGATGACGTCGAGGTCGGCCGAGGTGGCGGGGCCATCCCCAACCAGCAGTCCGGCTTTGGCGAATGGCATTTTGCACCTCCTTTGCACTGGGGGGCGATTTGCCCATCCGTTGACAGTTGCCCCCTACGGTGTCTCGCTCTCGACGAAACAAACGATGCCGTCCACGATGCCCTGGGCCACCAGATCGGCCCGTTGGGTAAGTATATCACGATCGTTCAGCATAAAGCCGGTCTCGATGATGGCCGCTGGCGTCCGCCCATCAATTTCGTAGAACGTGTGGTAGCGGGTCATGTCGTAAGTGATGCTGCCTTCGTGGAAGTACATCCCGGTGCGGGCGGCATAGCATTGCGCCAAGCAGGTGACCAGTCGCTCCTCTGCCTCTGGCACTAGGCTGTCTTCGACGCTGGCGACTTTGAACCCACTGGCCGGCGGTGTGGCATCGGGGTAGGCCACACAGGAATCGGCGTGAATGGAGACGAGGGCATCGGCCCGGTAGCCTGCCAGGTGTGGATCGAATTCCTTCAGCAGGTCAGCCTGGTAGCCCAGCGTCTGCAAGGTGTGAACAACTCGCTGGGCAACGTCGAGGTTGATCTCGACCTCAGTTAGACCGTCGGGGCACACTGCCCCGGTATCGCTTCCCCAGTGACCGGCGACGATGCCGATGTGTGGGATGGCATCGGATGGAGCGAGGGAGGGTGGTGGACCGGCGGACGGGGTGGCAGATGGGGCAGCAGGTTGGGCAGCGGACGGGTTGGCGGATGGAGAAGCGAGTAGGATGGGAGGTGATGTGACCTCCGCTGAGGTGGTTGAGGCCGTCCCTTGAGGCAGCCCTGGTCCCCATAGCCCATAGACCATCGCACCGATGGCGGCTATGCAGGAGACGATGGCGACCAGGCGTGAGGCATTGGGGGCAGCGCCCAAGGTCTCTTCGTACGCGACCGATGTGTGCTTCCCTGTTTGATGTGCCACGTCGCTCCTCCTCCTGAGTATTTATCTTACCCCGGAATGGGGAGGAAGTCAATTTGCGAGCGTATCACACCGGGGACAAGAATAAGCGGGGAAGGGGCTTGGAGCGTTCGTTATAGAGCCCGAAACGGGGCCGGTGCTTGAGCGTAATGAAAAGTGCCAGCCTTCGAGAAGGTCTATCGCTTCACCCCCTTCTCCAACGATGCCCAGAAGCGCATCCGGGGCCGGTGCCCACTGGAACTGGCCGGTTACGAGGTGCAGAAGTTGCCACTGGCCCAACTCTTCCGCGACCTGGCCCTTCAGTGGCCTGCCTCAGCCTTCCAGTAGCGTGTCCCATGACGGTCGCCTTGCCCTATTCTGGCCGCAGTCTGCTTTTATGGTATAATACGCCCAACTTGCCGGGATAGACTGGCTTGCGGTGCGCAACTCGACGGAGGCCCCGATTTATCGGGGGTTTCCCGGCTGAAGCCGGGCCTCCAACCCCCTTTGCACCGAGAACTAGACTGGAGGGAAGAGACACGGGCGATATGCAACGTTCCCTGAGTCATTTGTTGGAAGGGCTGACTATGACCGTCATCCTGGCATTGGTGACCGTGGTCAGCCGGTGGGTCATCACCACTGCCCCGGAAGTTGCTCAAGCGTTTGCCACAGCGACCCCCACCGCTGTCCATATATCCGCCAACCCTCATACCCCCACGCCTACCAACACACCCACACCCACCGTTACCCCTACCCCCACGCCCACTTCAATCCCCACGCTCGCTTCCACACCCGTTTCCACGCCCAGCCCCACGCCTCATCCACCCACCGCATTACCTGGTCCGCCTGTAATCATAACCAATACCAACTCCACGCCTCAGCCATTGCCTATTCCCTCGCCGATGCCGCTGGTGGAGCAGCCCAGCGACGTAATTAACATCCTCCTGCTGGGCTCCGATCAGACCGATATCAATAGCGTAGGTCGTACCGATGTTATTATCATCGCCAGCGTCAGTCCTGACCTTCCCTCGGTCTCACTCGTTTCCATCCCTCGTGACTTCTATGCGTGGATCCCCGGTCACGGCTTCGATAAGATCAATACCGCCTTCAGCCGTGGAGAACGGAATGGCTACCCCGGCGGTGGCCCTGGACTGATTAAAGCCACCATCGAGTACAACTTTGGGATACGCATTCACTACTACGCACGGGTGGGGTTCGACGGCTTCATCAAAATCGTGGACACGCTGGGGGGTGTGGATGTGGCGGTGGAGTGTCCCCTGTCCGATACCTTCCCTGACCCCGATTCACCCACCGGTCAGACCGACGTGGACTGGCTGCCGGGCATTCACCATCTCGACGGCAAACACGCGCTCTGGTACGCCCGCTCCCGTTGGAGCACCAGCGACTTTGACCGCAACCGCCGCCAGCAGCAGGTCCTCCGGGGCCTGTATCGTCAAATTTTGACCCTGGGTATTATCCCCAAGATTCCCGAACTATGGGGAGTGCTGAAGGAGAACATCTCTACTGACCTGGGGTTGGACGAACTGCTCTATCTGGGTGCCATAGGCTCGCGGCTGGATATGATGAACGTGAAGAGCCGCTTCGTGGGGCGGGGTGTCGTACAAGCGTGGACTGCGCCGAATGGGGCTTACGTGCTGGTCCCCGATTACGAGGCGCTTGGCTCCCTGGTCAGAGAAGCACTGACTCCACCGGCCAGCGCCCGCGCGCAGCAGCGCGCTTTCCGGGTCGAGGTGTGGAACGGTACTCCTTACGAAGGGTTGGGCTACGTGGCTGCCGAGAGATTGGGTTGGGAGGGGTTTGAAGTTGTGAGTGTCGAGCCGGCTGATGGGACGTATCCGCGCACCCAGATTGTGGATTTCACCACCACCTCTAAAGGCTCCCCTCTCCCCCGGCTGATGCGTCTCTACAAGCGTAACGCCTCTGACATCATCTCTCAGCCGACCGAGAATAGAGAAGTGGACTTCCGTGTCATCCTCGGCTATGACTATGACCCGTGTGTCGCGGCTCGGGGTTACTAGGGCACGGCGAAGTAGGCCAGCGCCCGGCGCACCCGTTCCTCAATGGATAAGTCCTCGTCTCGCGGCAGGCTCTGAAGTGCCGCCTGTGCCTCGACCAGACTGAAGCCCAGCCCCGTCAGCGCGGCGATGACCTCAGCGTCGGCCTCGCTCAGCAGGGGCGCTGCCTCCACCCCAACGGGGGCGAGTTTGTCCTTAAGGTGAAAGATGATCGCCTTGGCAGTCTTTGGCCCGATACCCGGCACGCGGGAGAGTATACCCGGCTCATCCTGCACTACGGCCTGGCGGAGCGCGTCGGGCGAAACGGTGCTCAGCAATGCCAGCGCGACTTTCGGACCGACCCCGGAGATGCTCAGCAGCAGTTTGAATAGCGCCAGTTCCTCCTCGGTGAGAAAGCCGTAGAGCGCCAGGTCGTTTTCGCGCACGTGCAGGTGGGTGAACAACTCCACCGGCTGGCCCACCCCATCCAACTGCGCCAGCACTCCGAAAGGCACGTGCACCTGGAGGCCGATCCCGCCGACACGCACCACGATGTGACCATCTCCGATGCTCCATACCGTCCCGCTGAGCCTGGCGATCATCTGGCCCCCCTGCTAGAGGGAGAGGAGGCATCGGAGAGGGCGGTCAGGCGGGCTGAGTGGAGGTGGCAGATGGCGACCGCCAGCGCGTCGGCTGCATCGTCGGGGCGCGGCACCTCCGCCAGGCCCAATAGTAACCGTACCATCTCCTGCATCTGCGCCTTGTCCGCGTTGCCGTATCCGGTCACCGCCTGCTTGACCGCCAGCGGCGTGTATTCGGCCACAGTGAGGCCGGCGTCGGCCAGGGCCAGGAGCACCACGCCCCGCGCCTGCCCTACGCTCATCGCTGTACGCACGTTGCTGCTGAAGAAGAGTTCCTCCACAGCGGCCGCGGCCGGCTCCCACTCCGTCACCAGTGCTTTCACCGCTTGATAGATCGTCCGCAGGCGCACGGGAAGAGGCCGATCGGCCGGCGTCCTTATCACTCCGAACGTCAGCGGCCTCAAATCCCCTCCCACCTCCTCCACCACGCCGTAGCCTGTGATGGCGGTGCCGGGGTCAATGCCAAGCACACGCATTTGGGATCAGGCCGACGCCTCGTACTTGGTCATCACCTCGTCGCTGATGTCCAGGTTGGAGTAGACCTGCTGGACGTCGTCGAGTTCCTCCAGCGCGTCAATGACCCCCATCACCTGAAGGGTCTCCTTCTCCCCCAGGCGCAGCGTTGTCTTGGGGAGCATCGCCAACTCGGCTGTCTCGAAGCGGATGCCTGCCTCCTGCAATGCCTGTCGCACCGCCTGGAAGTTCTCCAGATCAGCATAGACCTCAATCAGGTCATCGCTGAACACGACATCCTCGGCCCCTGCTTCCACTGCGACCTCAAAGACGGTGTCCTCGTCCACCCCATCAGGCGTGATCGCGATGTACCCCTTGCGGTCGAATTGCCAGACGACAGAGCCCGCGTCGGCCAGAGTCCCGCCTTGTCGGGTGAGGGTGCGGCGGATCTCGGCGACGGTGCGGTTCTTGTTGTCGGTAAGCGCCTGCACCAGCAGGGCCACGCCGTTGGGAGCGTACCCCTCGTACATCACCTCCACCAATTCTTCGCCCTTGAGTTCCCCGGTGCCGCGCTTGATGGCCCGTTCGATGTTGTCCTTGGGCATGTTGGCGGCCTTAGCCCTGTCAATGGCTAGGCGCAAGCGGAAATTGACGTCGGGGTTGCCGCCTCCCTCGCGCGCTGCAATCGTGATCTCCCGTGCCAGCCGGGTGAAGAGTTTACCCCGCCGGGCATCCTGCGCTGCTTTCTTATGCTTGATGGTGGACCATTTGCTGTGACCGGACATGTGCTACCTCCCGCTACTTCTGCTCAAATTATACCACCGTGCGCCCTCGTTATGCAAGCACAGTGAGTAATCAGCCCATCGGGGTTTGGGATCTGGGATTTGAGATTTGGGATTTGAGATTTGAGATTTCTTCTCAGTCCAACCGGCTGCCCACAAAGTCGCGCTGACCTCGGAGGAAGGCAGCGATGTCCATTGGACGCTTCCCGGCCAACTGCACCTCCTCCAGGCGCAGCGCCCCTTCGCCCGTGGCGACGGCTGCTCCGTCCGCCACGGCAATCACTGTACCGGGTGGCGCGTCTCCCCGCCAAGTGGGCAACGGCACAGCCCGCAGCACCTTGAGCCGCCGCCCGCGCCAGAGCGTGAAGGCGCCCGGCCGGGGAGTGAACGCCCGCACCCGCCGATCTAACTCGATTGCTGAGTGCGACCAGTCGAGCCGGCCGTCCTCCTTGCGCAGTTGCCGGGCGTAAGTTACCCCTTCTTCCGGCTGGGGCCGGGGCAGGAGATCGCCCGCCAGGTACACCGGCAGCGTTTCCACCAGCAACGCCGCCCCCAGCCGCGCCAGCCGTTTCCCTAACCTCGCCCGCGTGTCGTCGGGTCGGATCGGCTCCTCTCGCTGGGCCAGGATGGGGCCGGTGTCGAGGCCCGCGTCTATCCGCATGATCGTCACACCGGTGACCTCGTCGCCGGCCAGGATGGCTGCCGCCACCGGTGCCGCGCCCCGCCAGCGGGGCAGGAGCGAGGCGTGGACGTTGAGGCAGCCGTGGGGCGGCAGGTCGAGCACGTCCTGCCGCAGGATCTGCCCGAAAGCCGCCACAACGATGACGTCCGGTCTCCAGGTCGCCAGTTGTGCCAATGCCTCCGGCGTGTGGAGCGACCGGGGCTGCATCAGCGGTAGACCCCGCTCCAGCGCCACCCGCTTGACCGGCGACGGTGTCAGCCGCCGCCCGCGGCCAGCAGGGCGATCCGGCTGCGTGACGATACCCACCACATCCAGAGAGGGCGCTTCAATCAGCGCCGTCAACGTCGGTACGGCGAACTCGGGCGTGCCCATAAAGACAACGTGTGTCATGGCGAAACCATTTTAGCACGGAGCGGCGCAGGCGACAAATCGGCCAGATCTCCATCCCACAGCCTGCTTGCACTCTGCTCCCTTCTAGGTACAATTACTTATCCCCTGCATCGAGGAGGTTACAATGCCCAACATCCTATCCCTGCTCCTGCGTGGCATCAAGCAACTTGGTCTCGTGACCACGTGGGATAGCATCACCTATCAGATGCGCCAGAAGCGATACCAGGCTCGATTTGGCAGCAGTGGCCCTTCCAGCCGGCCTGCCAAGTCGGACTACCTGCGCCCGGGTCACATCACAAGCCACACGCGCCAAGGGCGGACTGTGACCATCACTTGCGCCAACGGCTCATATGCCCTCACCCTTCTCGCTCCCGACCTCATCCGCGTCCGCTTTCACCCAACCCCCAACCCCCAATCTCCACTCTCTATTCCCCACTCCTACCCCATCGCCAAACCCGATGACGACTGGCCCCCCTGCGACTTCCACGTCGTCGAGACGGAGGCAACTGTCGAGATCAAAACCTCGCGGCTTGCCTGCCGGGTCGCCAAGTCATCGGGCAAACTGGCGTTCCTCGACCTGGAGGGCAACGTCGTCAACGAGGATGAGGCCGGTGTAGGCTACCACCCCGCCGGTCACGTCATCTGCCACAAGCGCATCCAGCCCGACGAGCACTTTTATGGCCTGGGGGAGCGCACCTGCCGGCTCGACCGGCGCGGACGCAGGTACGAGATGTGGAACACCGATCCTCAGACCTACCAACCGGATCAGGATCCTATCCACCTGTGCATGCCTGTGCTATTGGGGCTACACAGCCGGGGCCGTCAGGGCTACGGTATCCTCTTCGACAACACCTTCCGTGGCCGGTTCGACCTGGGTGCGAGCAGAGCGGATGTCGCCTCCTTCGAGGCCGAAGGGGGCGAGTTGTGCTACTATTTCATCTACGGCCCGGCGCTGACCACGGTGGTGGAGCGGTACACGGAATTGACCGGTCGGATGACC
>Ga0164318_10008085_pt1 | contig 10216 bp, 11 predicted proteins | sample GuaBasSedimGuay9_FD_113734 | JGI IMG/M metagenome (GOLD analysis project Ga0164318, IMG submission 113734) | Subseafloor sediment microbial communities from Guaymas Basin, Gulf of California, Mexico - Guay9, Core 4571-4, 0-3 cm | ecosystem: Environmental > Aquatic > Marine > Hydrothermal vents...
ATCGTCGGAAAGGCGAGAACCGGTAAGGAGGCAGTGGAGCTCTATTCCCGATGCTCCCCGGACCTCGTGACCATGGACCTGAAGATGCCCGGTATGGACGGTGCGGAAGCGACCAGGATCATGAAGGAGATCGATCCGTCCGCCAAGATACTGGTCTTCACATCGATAGAGGTCGAGAAAGAGAAGAGCGATCCCGATTCCATCGTTGGCAGGGCAATCGCAAACGGAGCATTGGATGCTGTGTGCAAGTTCTCCAAGGACGGTATACTCAAAAGGCTCAAGGAACTCTTCCCCGACAGATTGGAACTCTGATATGGAGGAATGACCCCATGTCGGTTCACGGGTCCCCCGGCTCGGTACTACACTGCACGTCATGCGGTATCGAGGGGGATCGGGGAGGTGGGAAGAATGAACTTCTGAGAGCCTGTGATAGATGTGGTTTTCTTTTCTGTACACACTGCGGTACGGGAGAGCGTTTCTCTTCACAGTTCATGTGCAACAACTGCTGGAAGGAAAAGGCGAGATCACTTCTTGCGGCGGATAGATTCCAGGAAGCCCTCTCCATATTCGAGCGGATCGGGGATTACGCGTCCATTCAGGAAGCTGTCTATCGCAGGGAAAGGGAAAGGAATGCAAGAAGTAAGAGATTCATTCCTTTCAAACGGGTAGTGGTTCGAGAGAACGGAAGGTATGTAATGGCTACCGAGATCCAGGGCAAGGTTCTATCCGATTCGCTCGTTGGAACCGGATCGAAATCCGGTATAACGGCTGTTGCGGGGTGGGAGATGGCTCCCGTCATCGTGAGGGTCCTGAGGCACTTCAAGGGTAGGGCCCCAGAAACGGGTTCGTTCCTCTTCGACGTCGGTGGAGACAGGGTAATGAGGAAGAAGTGCGGATCGTGCGAGATCAGACCCACCGAGATAATGTTCAAGAGGGTCTATATTCACTCGGGAGAGGACCGTTCATGGGCCACATTGATCAATGGGACCATGATATTGGACAGTGTATTCAGAGCAATGAGCAAGGAAGATATCGTGAAGGAATTCGGATGGGAGCTTGCACCCCTGCTCTCCGCTGTTTGCGGAAAGCTGAGAAAGGAGGGTTTCTTCGTATTCGATCTGGACAGGAGAAAGGTCTTCCTCCTGTTACCGGCTGTCAAATAACCGGCCTATCACAGATCAGCCTCATTCCTTTCTTTCAGCGTTGATGTAATAAGGAATGGAGGGGGGGCCGATCGTCTGTCGACGGTAGTGTGAATGAGAGAGAGCAGTCGGGTCCCCATGAGGATTCATACATCGACATTGCCCCTCGAGATCTGGACGGGTGTCGGGGGAAGTTTGTCCAGTTTATCCAGTTCCTCCCATGGAGGGGCCATGAGCAGATCTATGCGGAATCTCTCGTTCCGGACGTTGAGGGTAGTATGAAACACAAGAGTCTTTTCGGTATTGCCGGCGAACTGAACGAGAACGAAGCTGACAAGAGCCCTGGGAAGATCGAAGCTGATCTCGGGGGGTGTGGGTCGGGAATCCATTCCCCACCGGTCCCCGAGATCGTTGGAGAAGGATGATGCAAGTATGTTTCCCACCTCTTTCAGAGAGGAGATTGCCAGGGAGTCTTTTGAAAGATCCAGCCTTTCCGGATACTCGTTTGTCAGAAGAGCTGCCAGTCTTTTCGAATCATCTTCCGAGATGAGAACAAGGAAATGGTTCCTGAGATCACCTTCCATCTCGACGTATATTCCAAAGCTAGGTACATCATCCTGGAACCGGGATACCGCTTCCTCCACGGATTCCACCTGGACAAGCGGGACCTTGATCTCGACATCCATTCCGAGCATCTCCCCCAGGGTCGAGGCTGCTCTTACCGCTCCCGAGCCGGATATTCTCATCAGTATGTTCTCGATGGTATCCGTACGGAGATACCCTTCATCTCCCACTTCATTCATGTTCCTCTCCCTCCCCATCGAAAACATTCATCTCACCAATCACCGTGAATATATCCTGCGGATCCCCCCCCTCCCCATCTGCTCTTCCGGTTGTTCGTTCCATCTCTCCTTCCGTTTCCTCGCCCTCCGTGAAGAAAAGCTCCTCCGTCTCGTTCGGTGCCTGAGAATCCATGACCGAACGGGGTTTGGCCCCAAGCGATGAGCGGATCCTGCGGTTCTCGTCATATATGGATCTGAATATATCCTTCCCGAGGATATCCATCAACACGCTATCCGGGACCGGTGGAAGAGCAGGATACACCATTGATGTTTTCTGCAGCCTCCTGAGGAGGGGAATGAATACAAGGTCGCAGAACATGTCAGGTAGGTATAATGACCGGGTCTTGTCATCATCTCCTTTCAGAAACGAATATGCTCCGATCACTGGTTCTCTCGATGACGGTATCTCGTTGAACAGGCTAACCAGATGTGCTCGTCTGGTCCTTATCATCCTGTCCTCCAGTCTGTGCAGGTCTGCGGCGGAGACTATGGTCTGTCCCAGAGCGTATTTTACCAGAAAGGGATCCGCCGATCCCTTTCCTTCTCCTCTGTCCTTCATCCTGCATTTCAGGATCGCTTCCGATAATCCATTGATCATTCTCTCCTTGATAGCATTCTTTATCCTCATGGAATTGATACTGGGTGGAACATCTCCATGAAGGACAATGTAGTCGTTCGTAAGGTCCAGCACTTTCCTGGGATTCATTTCTGAGAGCAGATCGAACTCCTGTTGATGCAGGATGTGTGACGGGAGGCCGATGTCGGCATTTTCAAGAAATCTTCTGAACTCAACTTCATCATCCTTCAGAATGAACAGGAGCCCCACATTGAGCTCCCTCGGATCGATGGGAAACCGGGTAAGAGAGTGGAGTATGATGGCACCTTCGGTTGATTCAAGCTTCCTTGAGAGTCTTACGGTACCGCTGCGGACCTCCGCCAGGCGTTCGTGGTCCACCCCGTCATCCTTCTTCATCTCCATATATCATACCGGTCCTTCTATTCCATGGATGTCCAGTATTCTTCCGGCATCTCCTTTGCCAGCCTGCAGGCACCTTCCGCTCCTGCAAACATGATATCTTCAACTTTCCTGATCTCCACCGGTCCCATATCTTGAAGTCCTTTCCTGATATATTCCACGGCTCCATCCAGTTGGGAGAGCCTTCCTGCGAGAATGATGTTCTTCTTAAGCTCTGATTGGAACTCGCTGTCGTAGGATGATATCAAACCCTTGAGAGCGAAGATCAAGTCGGTCATGACGGATTCGCAAGCAGCCCTCACCTGTTCTGTGATATCGATTGACGTCTCCTTACCCTCGAGTGGTACATCAACTATCACCTTGTTCGTGGCCTTTCCGACAAATCCGTGTTCCTCTTTCCATTTCCTTGCAATGGTAAGTGGGATAGAGGCCCCTTTGTAATCCTTCTCAACAAGCTCCTTGAGGATCCTGTCGATATGGTCTCCGGCTCTGGGAAGCGATATCTCGTCTCCCTCCTCGGGAAGCGTGGCATGCATCCTGCACAGATCGATGGTTCCCGCACCCATATCGATTATGATGGAATGGTTCATGCTGTCAATTCCGTATGCCACGGCAAAGGGCTCACTGACCAGCATTATGGAATCCGTCAATTCCCTGCAGATTTCCATCAGTTTGGTCTTGTTGATATGATCCGTCTGGGATGGAGCTCCTACTATCGCAAATACCTTGTCGTACTTCTTTCCGGATTTTGCAAGCTGCAGGGAATGATTCAATAGTTCCTTTGCGGCCTTTCGATCCTCGGGGTTATCCTTCACCGTACCCTCCTCGAGGGGTTTCGATATCTTCAGGGAGAGCCTGTTCTTCATGACATCCTCACCTATGAGGATCTCCCTTTTCAGGAACTTTCTGGCAACTATGTCCTTCGGCCACCCCACGACCGACAGTATTGTTTCTTTCATTCCGTTATCCGTGACAACGGCTGTCTTGGATGTGCCGAGGTCCACTCCCACGAAGAGTGTGGTTGGATCCTTTCCATTTTTCTTGTTCAATTTCATCTACCTCCTGTTCATATATCCACGTATCTGTATCCGTTCTCGGATATGTTATCGAGAATCTTGATATTCAGCCTGTTCTCCCTGGGGTAGAAGGTGATCGTTCTACCGCGGGTCCCTCCCAGATCCTCTGCGACTAGCGGGACCTGAAGCCGTGCGAGGTTCGTTCTGAGGCTGAAGATGTTCCTTCTTGCGATATCCAGAATGGTCCTATTGTCGAATCTTCTGAACATGCTTGCCCCTCCCGCTGCCTTCGCAATTATCATCGTCCTCCTGCATCCGTTCTCATCCAGGAGCCTCAACATCTCCTCCAGGCAGGTGTCCCCGTATTTTGCCGGTCTGAAGTTCTTCTTCTTCATGTTCCCCTTCACATCGGGCAGCATGAAATGTCCCATTGCGGATATCTCGGATGATCTGTCCGACATGACAACCCCGATACAGCTTCCCAATCCGATCGTTGTGAGTGGTGTACCATCGGAAGATATCCCTATCTCTGCGATCCCGACGGTGATCTCATCGGTCAGAGGTCAGCACCCCCTGAAACCGCTCCCACGATGCTGGAGGGATCTACGATCATCACCACACTCCCGTCGTCAGCGATCGTGGAGCCGGCCAGCCCCGATCTCCACCGAAGGGACTTTCCGAGCGGTTTTACCACAATGTCCCTTCTCTCGAATATTCTTTCAACAAGAAGACATATCTTCCCCGATTCGCTTTCCATGATGACACCCATCTCAGGATCACATGGCATCGTTTCTTCCCTTTTTGTGTCGAACAGTTCGGGAAGCCGGTGTACCGGAATCACATCGTTTGGCATGTCCATCATCATCATTCTGCCTTCCGTTTCGAACACTTTATCCCGGGAGAGTCGCACGATCTTCTCGATACTGTTCAGGGGGAGAGCGAATCTCGTTCCAGAACATGAAACTATCAAGGCCCCAATGATCGAAAGTGTGAGCGGAAGGACTAGAGAAACGACCGTGCCTTTCCCCATGGTTGAATGGATCTCGACCCTGCCCCCCATTGATTCCACCGAGGATCTCACAACATCCATTCCAACCCCCCTACCCGAGATCTCGGACACATTGTCCGCTGTGGAGAATCCGGGTTGGAAGATAAGCTCTTCGATGGACGCTTCATCCATATTTCGCGCTCTCTCGATCGTGACGAGACCCTTTTTCACTGCCCTGTCGATGAGCGATCTCGTATCGATCCCACGCCCGTCATCGCTCACTTCTATCTTCACCTGTCCTCTGTTCTTCACTGCTCTCAAGGAGATCCTACCCCGGGGACTCTTTCCCGCGGATCTTCGCACCTCGGGTGGTTCTATGCCATGATCCAGAGAGTTCCTCAACAAATGGACGAGGGGGTCACCTAGGTTCTCCAGGATCCTCCGGTCCAGTTCAACATCGCCTCCCTCGATCTGAAGGTCCACCTCTTTTCCGAGCTCCCTTGAAAGGTCCCTTACAAGACGTGGGAATCTCGAAAAGTGCGTTTCAAGCGGCATCAATCTGGTGGAGAGAACGATTTCCTGGATCTCATTGATTGTTCTCTTCAAGGCTGTCAATCTGTCGGTAAGTTCCCTTTCTTCGATTCTCTTTGCGATCTCCCTGATATTTCCTTCCTCTATGATCAGCTCACCCACAAGTTTCATCAGAGAATCCAGTTTTCCCACATGTATCCTTACATATTCGTTTCTCGTTCTTTTCCCCGGTTGTGGAGGTCCCCCCCCCATTCCTTTATACATGTTCTCACTGCGGAGGGATGTTCCATGCTCCAGATCGGATGCTTTCCTGTATTTTATCTCCCCTATGGAACCGAGTATCGCCTCGACGGCTTCCACATCTCCTCCCTTTATGCTCAGAATGGCTCTTTCACCGGGTTTCAGTGAATCTAGTTCTTTCTTTCCGGGGCGTGATCCCGCGATCTCCATACCGGCTCCGTTGATGGATGATATCAATTGAAGCATTCTAATGGAAGGGAACTGACAGTCGGATTCGATCATGATTTCCCAATTCGATATCCCGTCACCATCTGATGTATCCCGACTTTCCCCCCCTTCCTCGTCCACCCTTACCGGATGCTTGATCCCTTTCTCTTCCGGGTTCCGCTGTTCGATATCACTTTCGAATCTCGCGAACCTCTTCGCTTTATCTATGAGGTCCTCCACCTCGATATCCGGGCTCGCTCCCGATTCCATGAGGGAGATCATCCTCTCCAGCCTGTCGATGGAACCAAGAAGTATATCCGTAACGTTTGCGTCGGGTTCAAGATGCCCTTCCCGGATACGACTCAGCAGTTCCTCCATGGAATGGGTCATCCGGGATACACTTTCCAGACCCATCGAGGCACTCATACCCTTGATCGTGTGGAATGACCTGAAGATGCGATCGATCAGATCCTCCCTCATCCCACCATCCCTCTCGAGTTCCACTATCCAGGACCCCAATTTCTCAACATTCTCCTGTGTCTCCTGGAGGAAGATCTCCCTCACTTCTTCCTCATCCACCGAAGAACCACCTCCACCGTTTTCCGTTTTCCGACGGAAGATATACTGGCAATCCCCGGTCCGCCTGACAGTATCTACGATGGACTCCCGGGAATGCCGCTTCAGGGCAAGCTATTCTCCCCTTCTTGGGGGTTGAGAGGTTTCCGTTCTTCGTGTCGATCATCCTGGCACCGTCGTCGTAATCATGATCATGATCATCATTTCGATAGCACCTTCTCCAGTTCCTGCCTCACCCTCTCGGCCTTGAATGGTTTCACAATGTAACCTCTGGCGCCGTGGATGACGGCCTCTCTGACCTTATCCTCCTGTCCGAGAGCAGTGCACATGACAACTTTTGCCCCGGGGTCCTCCGAGATGATCCCTTTCAGAGCTTCCAGTCCTCCCAGGTTGGGCATGATGATGTCCATCGTTACAAGGTCAGGTCTCAACTTACGGTAATGCTCTATCGCCTCCACTCCATCCTCTGCCTCTCCGACGATCTCGTATCCCGCAGGGATCAGAATGTTCTTCAGAAGCATTCTCATGAACCGGGAATCATCCGCTATGAGTACCTTCTTACCCATTTCAATGCACCATCCGTCGGAGGGTCAAACCCCGCTTTTCGTTCATTCCTCGGGGCATTTTCCAGTCGGGATGAACCTTGAACATCCCTGCCATACCATGGAGGCGCCTGGACCGATATTTCAGGAGAAGGTACAGATAAAGACTTTTTGAGGCCATTTCACTTGATGATTTTACAAATTGATAATGGGAGCATCACCTTATCTATATTGGAGATGAGGATAGACCTGTTTGATAATACCCAGAGGTCCAAGGATGAAGGATGAATCCAGGAGTGCGGGATCCCCTGCCGTCGAGAAGTACATCATATTCGACGTGGAAGGAAGGATGTACGCCCTTCCCCTCGAGAGGGTAACTTCCGTATCCCACATTCCGGAGATTACACCAATACCGGACAGTTCCCGAACCGTGGCAGGGGTGATCAATCACAGAGGAGACATCGTGGCCGTTCTGGACCTCTCCCGGGTTCTTGGAGGGAAGGGAAGGGATGGAAAGGGTTCCAACATGCTGCTCTATGAACATGAGGGCGAGACGTTGGGGCTTGTTGTCGACAGCATCAGCGACATCCGGGAGGTGGATGCCGAGTGTATTCTGGAGCCTTCGGCGCATCTTGCATCCGAGCTGGGAAGTCACGTCATAGGATTCATAGGAAATGATGAACACCCGATTATCATACTCGACCTCGAAAGGAAGATCGAGGAACTTGTATATGATAGACGGGCGAACGATATCAAAGAAAAGGAGTGATCGAATGAGAGATCTGAAAAGGGCATCCACCGGTGTGGAAGGGCTGGACCTGCTGCTAAAGGGAGGCTTTCCGGAAAATAGGGTGATCGTTGTCTCTGGCGCTCCGGGAGCGGGAAAGACTACGTTGGGAGTGCAGTTCCTGAGAGCTGGAGCCAGGAACGGTGAGGCCGGAGCATATCTGTCCATATTGGAGGATCCCCGGATTGTGATCCAGGATCAGACCGTTTATGATCCGGAGATACCCCTTCTTTACAAAGAGAGAAAGCTACTGTTCATCGATGCCGGCCCATTGACCTGGGGGGAGATTATCGACATTGGGAAGGGTGACGAGACCGACGAGTCGAAACAGCCCGTTTCTCCTCTGAACCTGATCAAGAGGATATCTCCGTTGATCGATGAGTTCAAGATAAGGAGACTGGTCATAGATTCCGCCATGTCATTGAGGTATGATTACGATGAAGGTGTTGCGAGAAAGGAATTGAACAGGTTCATCAGGACATTGAAATCTCTGAACTGCACAACGGTCCTTCTTTCCGAACTGACGGATCCCACGGCATATGCACCCGAACACTTCGCTGCACATGGTGTGATCTTCATGCATCATTTCATGCATGATCGGAAGATGGTCAGAGCAATTCAGATTGTCAAGATGAGAGGGACAAGACATGACAATCAGCTCCATCCACTTGAATTCTCGAACGTTGGTCTCGAGGTCAACGAAGGAGGATTGATCCTTGAGTGATCTCAAGGAAGAGGAATACTGCCCTCTCTGCGGCACACCTCTCGAATCCTTATCGGGGGGGAGAGTGACCTGCCCTGAATGCTCCTTCTCGTTCATGGAGCAGGACGGAGTTCTGGTCTTTGATTTCAGGGATCTCGAGTACAGGATGGAATTCGACGGTGACTTCATAGAGGCCATGAAAAAGGCTCAGGAGAAGGGACTTTCCGGAACGGACCGTCTGCTTTCCGACCTATTCGGGAGTAGATTCTCCATCGGAAAGGGAGAACTCAGAAAGCTAGATCTGGAAGCTCCCTCTGAAATCCTGAGCCGGGATGACCTTGTGTTCTCCTCCTTTTCGAGGTTGAAGGGAAGGATTGCCGGAACGATGCTCATCCTAATAAGACCGGAATCACTGAGAAAGCTTGCGGTGCTAAAGGGACGTCGTGAAGGGAAGGGGGAGGAGAAGGTTGGTGAAGTGGAGCGCAATCTCATGCTGGAATTGGGTTCCGAGATAACGGGGTCAGTATGCGAAAGATTTGCCAGGGAATTCGAGACCCGGGTGGATATGACCCCTCCTCTTTTAGTCATAGATATGTCTTCTGCAATATTCAATTACATCTTCTCGGAGTTCAGTCAGGTGGAGGATGAGGTGGATTATTATTTCGTCGAGCTTGTCTCCGATAGTGATGTATCCGTTGAGTTGATGTTCTTTCCTCACCCTTCAACGAAGTCCGTCTTCGTCTCTTCCCTTGATAACGTGGACCTTTGAGGGAAATTCCCGGTTTCCAACCTTTTCCTGAATATTCTTCCTTGGAGGTCGAACAATTCCATCTCCTCCATCAAGGAATCCGCCAAATGTTCGCTCTTTCCAAGAACCAGAAAACCTCCCTTTTTCAACGATCCGGCCAGTACCTTCAGGACCCTTTCCTGAGAACGTGAAGGGAGATAGATTAGAAGATTCCTGCAAAGGATGAGATCCTGAGAAGGAATAGGATCATCCCTGAGGAGATCATGCTTGAAGAATCTGACCTTCCTTCTGAGGCGATCGGGGATACGGACCATGTTCCCGTCGATGGAAAGACTTCGAAGAAGTTTTGGAGGCACTTCCTCACTGATGTTCCTTCCTTGGCCGTATCGGTATATTCCCTTCTTTCCTTCCTCAAGCTTGGATACATCTATATCCGTCGCTATGAACCTGACGGAATCCAGGAAGCCGGGATATCCGTTCTGGATCATCAGGAGCAGAGAGTAGGCTTCCCTGCCGTCGCTGGATCCAGCTGACCATATTCTGACAGGTCCTTCCTGAAGCTCCATGATCACCGGTAGTACTTTTTCTTCGATGATACGGAACACATCCATATCCCTGAAGAATCCGGTCACGTTGATCGTCAATCGGTCGAATAGTAGGGGTGCTTCCCCCGGGTCCTTCCTGATGTATGCAATGTAATCTCCATAACTCCGGATGCCAAGGATTCTCATTCTGGCGCGGATTCGCCTGGAGATGTATGACCTCTTGTATCCTTCCGGAATGAAAGGGCATATCCTTTTTACCTCTGACAGCAGGATATCGAATTCCCGCTCCTGCTCCATGGAATTGATTCGGAGTCCTCCACTTTAAAGTATGATACTTTGGAATCAATATTAGAAATGATGACATGAATTAAGG